>Ga0207089_1041_pt1 | contig 32592 bp, 30 predicted proteins | sample Alteio_BWMinHeat_49_FD_153571 | JGI IMG/M metagenome (GOLD analysis project Ga0207089, IMG submission 153571) | Enriched cells from forest soil in Barre Woods Harvard Forest LTER site, Petersham, Massachusetts, United States -... | ecosystem: Environmental > Terrestrial > Soil > Temperate forest >...
CCTGACAGCTAAATAGATAGAAGCATAGTCAAGTAAATAAATTAAATTAATTAATTTGGTTAGAATATTTCCTGGAACTGAAAAAACTTCCTTGTAATCAATTTTCTTTGTTCCAAAGTATTCTTTAAGTATTTGCCATTTTTCCTTGGTTGTGGTATGGTCCTCTTGGCCTTCTATCAAAATTGGTCTGACATTAGCAGGTCTTTCCCAGGAGACAATATCATTATGACATGTCTCGCTTATCTCTTCTAAAAAGACATGAATCTTTGCATTTTCATTAAGTGAGTTTTTGAATCGGATGGCAGCAGATTGCAATCCAAACGGATAGTAAACAAGAGGAGTTCCTGAAATCCAAGATGCAATATCCAAGGCCAGATTTTTATTATCAAGATTTGATGAATTGATCTTTTTTTGTAATTCATCTAAAGATCTGATAGATTCAAGAACATCAACTTTTTTCATAGGAATAACATTCCCTAATGTTTTCAATATGCCATATAGAAAGATTGGAAATGATGCCCTAGGGGAATGGATTTGTTGAAAACTTTGATGTTTGATTTTATTTTTTGAACAATATTCTTGCATCCTTCCACCAGAAGAAAAGGCAATTATTTTACAGTTCATTTTAAATGCAGAATCCAAAATTGCAAGAGTTTCTGCAGTATTGCCAGAAATACTTGTTGTTACAACCAGAGTTTTGGAATCTACGGTCTTTGGAAGAACATATCCTTTTACCACACTAACATGAATACTAGTTTTCGATAGTATGGAAGAAAAAATATCTCCAATTGCACCAGAGCCACCCATTCCGGCAAACACTATATGATCAATATCTGGAAAATCAACACAGTCAATTTTCGATTCATAAGACACTCGTGCTAATTCAGGCCATCTATCGTAAATTTTATGCATACCACTAGAGTCGTATTTATTCAAGGTGGCTGAGTCCATCAATATCATGATCAACTAATGTCCGTACATTATAATGATTTATCTGTAACGCTCTTTACATACTGTATCTTTACTCGGATTATGTAATTTTCCATTGTTGGAAATGTCTTAAACATGGACTTTATTATGTCATATATTGTGCAATTTCATGGCATCAAAAATGATTTCTGGTCTTAACATACCAAAGATTCTGGGACAAGGGAACCATCCCATATTGATCATATCTTCTGCAGTACTTGTAATAACTATATTTTTCTATATCATTACAATTGGCTCTTATTTTCATATTGGAGTGTATCCCTTAGAAAACCGTGTAAACTATCACCACCTCTTTGCCGTTTATGTAATTGACAAATATTTTGATCATTTAATTATTTCATTTGGAATAGTTTTGTGGCTTGCCACATCCGTAATGGGAAAAGCAAAAATTATTACATCTGCAATTTATGGTATCATAACTATAATTGCCGCCTTGGCTAAAATTGGAACACTACTTGACATTGTTGCTTTGATTTCAATTCCTATTGTGGCATCGTTTTTATTTTATAACAGATTGGCATCCAAAAAGATTCTACATACTTCCAATCTACCACTAACCTATCTTGCAATAATAGGTATGGTAATAGGTTTTACTGGTATAATTATATCGTCTGCACCACTTTTTTCCGTTACTCTAAAATCAATTCCAATACATGACTATGCATATGAAATATTCTCCTTACTTTCCAGTCTCTCTCCCATCTTGGTGTTTTTTCTAATATTAGGCTCTCCAATCAAGTTGTTTATACAGAAATGGATTGTTAGAATAAAGATAAAAAATCTAGTCCATCCAGTTTCTAATGACACTATAAGATCAAAAACTAAAATTCTTTATCTTTTACTTTTTATGCTGCTATCTATTACAATTACACTAATTCCACACCAGTCTACAATTAATCATGATAATCAGCAAGTGGGCTCTGACAGTAGTGATTATGTTATACTGATAAACAAATTGATGGAATCAAATAATCCTCAAGAATTTTCTCACGATGTTTTTACCATAAATTACTCCAAGGACAGGTCAGTATTTTCCTTATTTTTATATGCAATAGTGAAAATTGCGCACGCTAACACATCATACATGATAGACCGGGTACCATTGATACTTGCTCCTGCACTTGTTTTAGTTGTCTTTTTTTTAACTCGCGAGCTAACCTCTAATGACACTACCTCATTGCTGGCATCATTTCTTACTGCTGTCTCATTTCATACGCTAATCGGACTATATTCAGGCATTTATGCAAATTGGCTTGCCTTAATTATAGGATATTTATCATTGGTGTTTCTTATTAGATTCCTTAAGGCAGCCAATAAACTAAGCTTACTGGTATATTCTGTGCTTATGATGCTCTTGGTGTTCTCACACGCTAACACATGGACCATATTTGCAATGTTTGAAGGACTTTTTCTTGCTGTAATGTACAAAATGAATCATTTTAACAGAAAAAACATAATTCTGATTTTAATAGTTGTTTTATGTTCTGTTGCAATTGACGTTGCTAGATCTAGCTTGACAGGTACTAGCGGAGTAGCAAGTGATGTTGCTCTTGCCAATGTAGCAGGGACAGGACAATTAACTTCACTGTGGGGTAACCTGGTAAACACTACACAATTTTATGCCGGTGGCCAATTCAGCAACTTTATAATTTTTGCACTAGGGGTTTTTTGGCTTTTTCGATCTAATTCACGACAAGCATCTGATATTTTTATCCTGCTTTTTTTAGCTTTAGCAGTTTTACCACTTTTGGTTGGAGATTCTGTAATTCAATCTAGAGTGCTATATGATATTCCATTTCAAATACCAGCTGCAATTGGATTGACTTATCTTTGGAGGAATAAAAACAGAATTCTTGTAACTATACCAATTTGCATTTGGATTTTTATAATCTCTATAAGAATGGTCACAAATTTTTATTATATATCTCCTTCATGATATGCTTTGAACCATTGATTTTTAAAAATTATTCCTTGTAGCTAAAAACGCTTGAAGCTTGTTGTCATCTTTTGTCTTATAACAAGATACGCTGCTGTTACTACAACAAAAATAATTATCAAGTTAAAGGAAAATGGAAATTCCGGAATTGATGATGGCTGTGTACATTGAACGGAATCAGTCTCTTTGTTATTGAATGAATCAGTTATTGTAATATCAACAGTCCCTACACGTACACACTGAATATTTAGCGTTGTAAAACCCTCTTTGGCAGTAACACTAACGGTAGCCACGTTTTTATCAGATGAGCTTGCAGAAATTACAAATCTGTCTTCATCATGAGTGATGGTTGAGCCCACCATACCGGTAAGCGGCAATGTTTCCGTTTCATCTGCATAAGCCTTGCCCATCGCAGAATATGGCATCAGTATAACTATCATAAATGCTACCATCATTGGAGCGATGAGAATTTTGTTCAAACCCAGACCCGTAATAAAATGAAGCTAGAAATATTTAAGAATGATCTTTCATTTTTGAAGTTTGCAAATTTTGTACTTTAAATTTTAGTTATGCGTAATCATTGCAACCCATATGAGTGAAGGTTATGGTGTTGTAGCAGATACTGGTGGGCTTGATAGTGCAGACCAACCGCCAGTGTTCCATGCTCTGACCTCATAATAGTATGTAGTGCCAGCAGATAGACCTGTATTGGTAAGTGGTGTTGCTGTTGTTCCAACAAAATTAACAAATGGACCAGTCGGGGATGTTGAGCTAAATACGTTGTACCATGTTGCACCAGCTGGTGCAGTCCATGATATGGTAATTGAGCTTGACGATTTTGCAGTAGCTGTCACTCCAGTTGGTACAGCTGGTGGTAGAGGCAGTGTTGTAGCAGATACTGGTGGGCTTGATAGTGCAGACCAACCGCCAGTGTTCCATGCTCTGACCTCATAATAGTATGTAGTGCCAGCAGATAGACCTGTATTGGTAAGTGGTGTTGCTGTTGTTCCAACAAAATTAACAAATGGACCAGTCGGGGATGTTGAGCTAAATACGTTGTACCATGTTGCACCAGCTGGTGCAGTCCATGATATGGTAATTGAGCTTGACGATTTTGCAGTAGCTGTCACTCCAGTTGGTACAGCTGGTGGAGGTGGTCGATTAACTGTCTCTGTAATTGCACTAGAAGTACTTGAAAGGAAATTGGTATCACCTGAATATAACGAAGTGATTTGGTGTGAGCCCACAGATAATGAAGATGTAGAAAATGTAGCTTTGCTACTTGATGTGATACCTGTTCCAATTTGAGCTGCACCGTCAAAGAATGTTATTGTCTCGCCATCAGGAATATCTGGGCTAATAGTTGCAGTAAATGTGACTGATTGGCCAAATGTAGATGGGTTTTGTGATGATGATACTGTTGTGGTGGAGGAGAGTTGATTGACGGTCTGTGTTAGAACAGACGATTTGCTGTTTGCATCATTAGTGTCACCAAGATATGATGCAACAATATTGTGTGATCCCACAGATAGTGATGATGTGGAATATGTTGCAGTACCTGATGATAGCGTACCTGTGCCAAGGATTGTTGGTGGTGTGGTACTGGTATCATTGAACTGTACTGTTCCAGTTGCTGTGTTTGGCGATACTGTAGCTGTAAACGTTACCTGTTGACCAGATGTTGATGGGTTTTGTGATGGTGATACAGTAGTTGTTGTGGTAATTTGATTGACAGTCTGTGTTAGAGCAGTACTGGTACTTGGTGAATTGTTTGTGTCACCAGGATATGATGCGGTAATGCTGTGTGATCCTACTGCAAGCATTGATGTGGAAAATGTAGCAACACTTCCTGCGGTGGTGCCTGTTCCAATCGTTGTTCCGTCAAAGAATGTTACTGTCTCGCCATCAGGAATAGCTGGGCTTACAGTTGCAGTAAATGTAATTGATTGACTATACATTGATGGGTTTTGTGATGATGATACTGATATGGTAGTTGACGGATTAAGTGCAGGATCCAAGTTATTTACAATTGGGCTGCCTAGGCCAGTTACAAAGTCATATCCTGGTACGGCATTACAAATGATACAGTTCCCATTATTCCCAGATGTGATGTCTCTAAAGTTTGTACTATACTTGTTACCACTTGCAGCATTGTATATTGCGTTTAGTGTTCCAAACGATGTAGAAGAAAGAGGAATGCCATGCTGGCTATTTGCTATGGCAACAACTGAAGCCCATAATGGAGTTGAAGCGCTTGTCCCATCTACCGAGTACCAACCTGATTGACCGTTTACTACAATGCTATCATATACTAGGAAATTTGTAGCCGAAGCTGCAACATCTGGCTGTGCTCTCTTGTGATTACTTGAGATGCCATAATTGATTTGGTATTGAGGTTGAGATTCATGTGCACTAAATCCGCCACCGCTTCCGCTCCAAGCAGTTTCACTTTGAAGATTTCCTACATTATCAAAGTTGAGATTTGTACCGCCTACAGAAACAACATATGGTGATGCTGCAGGATAAGACGTACCAATACCAGAATCGCCAGATGCCGCAAAGTAGCTTACACCTGGCACTTGAAATTTTGAATCAAAAACATTTTCCGAAGAAAACTCTGAAGTACCAAAACTCATAGATACTTGATGGACACCTGGTGACTGGGAGGCAACGTTTACTCCACCAGTAAAGCCATTGCCACCAAAAATATCGTATAAATTGTTACTAGCAGTATTAACAAGAAGGATTTTAGCTCCTGGCGCCATGGCGTGTGCCCATTCTACATCAAGGGCTATCTCTATGTCTGTTGGTGAATTATCTGGCACGTTAGGATTTGTTGGAGCTCCATTTTCTACTAAAACACTCAAGCATCCATTTGCTCCAGTGCATGAAGAAAGACCGTAATATTGGCTAAATGTTCCAAGGTCGCTTTCTATGTTAGGATCATAATACCAATCTACTATTCCAATTACTTGTCCGTATCCACAAAGATGAGGGTCACCCCACTGGTATCCTGTCATAGAACAATTTAGTGAGTTAAGGCCATATGCCCTCCAAACTTGTGATGGACTGTTTACAGGTATACTAAGGGATGAAACAAAAGGAACTATTTCCGATTGTTGAAAATGATGCTTTACATGAACAGGATGATGAGCCTTTAAAGGCGAAGAAAATCCATTGTCAATTAAATGCTTTTGCCAACTACTAGGTGAATGAAGTCCATCTGATCTTGGATTAAGGTATAAAGTAATATTTTTTTGTGATGAGATTTCAGAAATACTAGCCGCATTACCTGTGGGATTATAACTTTGAGACAGGGGGTTTGTTGATACAGATTGATTGCCACCCGCAGACAGAGAATTCGGTGCAACAGTTTGTGCCTTGGCAAGTTGAGTACCAAACTGCACCGGAACATTAAGAATCAGAAAAGCAATAATAATAACAATAAAAATTTTTTTCAATTACTCAATCCTGTGTCATGTTGTGAGATGAAAGTTATATAAAAATAAGGATCTATGAAAATACCTTATACGTCCAAAAAATGCCTCGTTTAAGCAAGGGTAACCTTTTCAATCCCAAAGATTGTTACAATATGGGCATGAAATTATGTGTATTAATTGTACTATCTGTAACGGTTATGTTTTTCAGCTTGCATTATAGTGATGCGCAAGTATTAGCAAACAACTTCAAATCTAACGCGACTACTCTTTCAGGACTATCACAAGATTTTTACAAGCACGCAAATGACTTGTTTGACCAGGGTCAATATCAAGATGCGATATTTTACTATGACAAGTCACTGCACATAAACCCGACCCAAATCAATGCGCTCTATAACAAGGCGCTTGCACTTGACAAACTAGGAAGAACTAATGAGGCAATATTGTCTTATAGCCAAGTTCTAGCAATTACTCCAAATGATACTGATACATTAAACAATGAAGGCCTTGACCTTTCTAGCATAGGAAAATATAACGAGTCATTATCATATTTTAACAAAATTCTTGCTATTAACCCAATTGATACAGATGCATTATACAATAAAGCTCTTGCACTTGATAATCTAGGCCAACATGGTCAAGCAAAAGCATACTATGAGGAAGTACTAGCCATCCACCCAAATGATACTGCTGTATTAAATAAATTGAATCTTACATTTAGCAACGCAAATAACAAGCAAATAGCAGGAATTCAAAACACCGATAGAACATTACTGATAGTTGTTGGCATTGTAGTTTTGATTGTAGCATCAGCTATTGTAATTAATTTGGCAAGAAGAAAGGCTAGAAAGCAATCAAAAACTGAAGTCAAGTCGCAAGTTTCACAAATTGCCGATCAACTGGAGAAAGAAACAGAGAGTACAGAAACAATCCAAGACAAAAACCTTGAATCAGAAAAAATAGATGACGACGACTGGGGCGGAATTTGAATGTCTGATAAAGAAAACCAATCACGTTGAAATTCTATTTGTTACAGTACTTTTTGTAATAGATAGATATTTTCCAAATATTTCAAGCAAATGACTTGACAAAGAATGATACACGACTGCCTTGACTGAGAAATAATATTTGATCTTAGAAAACAGATTCTATTTTTTATGCAAGGTCGGCAGTCAAGTCTGCAGTGTCTGTTGCCAAGTCAGCTTGTGCTTTGGCTAGTGCTGCCTGGTCTTTTGCAACATCCTTAGTTTGACCTTTTGCAGTATCTTTTGTAATGTCACTTTGTGCCTTGTCTATTGCGGCCTCGTCTTTTGTAACGTCTTTCTTGTCAGCTGCAATATCATCACATTGTTTTTCGTACTTTTCACTGTTACATGTTGGATTTTTGTCTCCATTACCACCGTCATCTTTTTTGCCCTTCTCATGTGACTTGTCATCATTATTTTTTCCATCGTCTGCATAAACACTTGATGGTACAACAAGTCCTGCGCTCAAAAGCAATACTATTGTAAGAGCAGCTAATGACAGCATCTTCTTCGTTTTATCTGGAGATCCTTGTTTCAAGTTGATCTCGAATGAGAGGTCGTATATTAAAGCGTTGTGTAATTAAAAAAACAGACACCATGATTTCCATTTTTGGAAATCATCATTTAAAATTATTCTCATTCCCAAAAGTGGAAGTAGCATGTAGTATCTTATTACAATATGATATTTTAATATCCAATATTCTATTTCAGATCACTTGAAACAAGAGGCTTTAGAAAAAACAAGAAAGACGTACATGTCATTAGCAACTGTTGCAATAATATTATTATTGAGTGCAGCCCTTGTTGTTCCGTCACTTGCTTATGCAGATAGTGATCATGGAAAAAAAAATTCTAAAGATAATAATGATGACAAGTCACATGAGAAAGGTAGAAAAGACAAAGACAATCATGATAAAGACAATAAGCACTGTGAACACCAGGATGATGACAAGTACAAACATCACTGTGATGGATAATCAAATTTCATCATCTTCTTTTTTTATAATTAAATTTTGAAGAAATCCAAACCTACAAACTTTCCAACCTCAAAACAAGAATTAGAACTATATGTTTGTATTATCATACGAGTGCAAAAAGTTGTCAGTTATGTGCTACTAAATATTTGAATTTAGGATTCTCATATTTTTCCACTATTTTTTCTAATTCTACTATGTGTCTTATTGCCACTCTGATAAAATCATTGGTCTTATCATTTAGGTTATGAAAGTCAATGCTTAGATCCTCAAACGTTGATTCATGTTTGTAATGAGACGAAAATATTTTCCGATGGTATTCTAATGCATCAATTAATTCAATTCTACTTGTAACTACTTTCTCGTTATTACTTAGCTCCTCAAACATAGAGAAGGTGAATGCTTCTAAAGGAAAAGGCTGGATATGTAATTAATTATTATAACCACTAGTATTCTTAATCAATAACTCTCCATTTTTCATTGTAGTTCTTTATATCATATAGGCAGGATCTTTTATCTTCGGATTTTGCTCTCACTACAAGATCATTTTTGGACTTGAAAATTCTTCAATGATGTGCACTTGAATAATTTTATATGCAAAGTTCACAATACTATCTTAATCTAACATGAAAGTGCCTGATAACATGGCTAATGGGGAATATGAGAAGCGAGTCAAATGGACACATGACCTTATCTCTCAATTAAAAGAGGCAAAGATAGGTGATGCTGAGAAGCTAAACCACATTGGTATGTTATTGGAGAGTGGAAAAAACGTTGAGGAAAGTGACAAACAGTACCTAAAAGAAAATGCCAAACACCTCAAGCAAATAGCAGATTATAAAACAAAGGTAATCTGGACACAAGACGCAGTCAAGAAATTACAAGATAGAGAGCAAAGTCATTCCAAAAAAATGGAAAAAATAACACATGCAATTGAAAACGGAGAACTAGTTTCAAAAAGAGATCTCAGATATCTTAATGCCCGCTATGAAAAATTACAGTCTGCACTAGACTTGCAAAACAGGGCGGATTGGACCATATCCACAATTCAAAAATTAAAGGAGTTTGGAGTAGGTGATTCTGAAAAGCTTGACGAAATAAAACAATTGCTAGAAGACGAGATACCTGTTCCAGAAAGTGACGTCAAATATCTCACGGAAGAATACAAACGGTTAGTACAAATACTAAACACAAAAAAAAACTAGAACAGATTTTGGATTTAGATCTTTTGGCTACTTGAACCATTGTTGTAACAAGTTTTCACAACATAATAGTTTCAAAATATGACTTGATTGAAAGATGTAGAGTTTTCATTCTCTTGATATTAGAGTACTATCAATGGTTTAAAAAACGACGGAGATATTATCTTTCTAAAAATGAAATTGGGATTTTCTTGACATAATCACAACACCAATAATTGAAATTACGACAATCATTCCTGCTAGAGGACCAAATTCAGGAGTTGTATACTGCACTACCTGAGGTGATATTGATGACATGTATGGAGTAAAAGTATTTACTGCAAAAGAAGAAGATGGCAAATTAAAACTAGGTGTAGCAAAACAACATGGGGAAAAAGTTCCATATGTGTAGTAAGTTCCAGATTCTGATAATTGCGGAACCAACCCTAAATCAAAACTTTTACTAAAATATCCATTACTTGAAACTTGGACAAAGCCCACACTAGTTTTAGTGTTGTCAGGCGATATGATCCCAATCCATGTGGATCCATCATTAGCAGGAACATGACCGCTAAATGTTATCGTTGTAGGATTTCCATTTGTTACCACATATTGATTATTATCAGTCATCAACGAACCCACCGTTTGACTAGGTATTTCTTGCCAAGTTACATGTATGGGTGTGCTTACAGTCCAGCTGTAGTTAGGATCTCCCCAAATAAATTCAACCAAGTATATGCTATCTTTTTGCCAGCCAGTTCCAAGAATGTTAACTGATTCCGCACAGCATCCACTTGTCTCAGATTTTTCAAATAACACAGAACCATCTGTTGAAGAAACTACTCTGAATGTTCCAATAGGATTTTTAAAATTTGGTGAATTTGGATGTATTAGACTAGCATACATATGCAGCGTATCACCATAGTTGTATGAGGATTTATCAGTCTGGACAGAAATTAATCCATTGTTTGCATTGGAAGATTTCCAATCACCACATTGTCCAGAAAATGATGCCATTCCATTTGATCCTTGTGCCGATGCTATTCTTACCGTATTACCATTTTCATATAGATTTATGACAGCGTATTTTGAGGCATCTGCTGATGCTGAAAGTCGAACTAGTACGTTATACGAATCTCCTGTTACACAGTTCATATCTCTAGAGGTATCTCCATAGCCGTTAATAGAAATCTGATTTCCAACAGGTCCAATACTTGCCTGCCAAAAAGTATTTGAAAATATCCTTAATGATGATGCCGCAACTACGTTAATTGCGTAGGTTGTCGTTTTTAATCCTACATGTATGGTTAAAACTTGACCAGTTACAGGAGCAAAGCTGTTAAAGCCTGTTACACTGGTAGGTGTTACAACTCTAGTAGAGCCGTCACTAAATGTTCCAATAACTACCAATCCGCTAGTATCTAGTGTATCCCCGACAGTGTAAGAGTTGGTTGCTGGTGTCGTGATTGTTATTCTGGATAATGTTACTGATAATGGAACAACATTAATTGTATAGGTTGTAGTTTTTGATCCTGCATGTATGGTTAAAACTTGACCAGTTACAGGAGCTGCGCTGTTAAAGCCTGTTACACTGGTAGGTGTTACAACTCTAATAGAACCGTCACTAAATGTTCCAATAACTACCAAGCCACTAGTATCTAGTGTATCCCCGACAGTGTAAGAATTGGTTGCTGGCGTCGTGATTGTTATTCTGGATAGTGTTACTGATGATGGGACAACATTAATTGTATAGGTTGTAGTTTTTGATCCTACATGTATGGTTAAAACTTGGCCATCTACAGGAGCAAAGCTGTTAAAGCCTGTAACACTGTCAGGTGTTACAATTCTAGTAGAGCCGTCACTAAATGTTCCAGTAACTACCAATCCGCTAGTATCTAGTGTATCTCCAACAGTGTAAGAATTGGTTGCTGGTGTTGTGATTGCTATTCTGGACAATGTTGCTGATGATGCCGCAACTACGTTAATTGCGTAGCTTGTCGTTTTTGATCCTACATGTATGGTTAAAACTTGGCCATCTACAGGAGCAAAGCTGTTAAAGCCTGTAACACTGTCAGGTGTTACAATTCTAGTAGAGCCGTCACTAAATGTTCCAGTAACTACCAATCCGCTAGTATCTAGTGTATCTCCAACAGTGTAAGAATTGGTTGCTGGTGTTGTGATTGCTATTCTGGACAATGTTGCTGATGATGCCGCAACTACGTTAATTGCGTAGCTTGTCGTTTTTGATCCTACATGTATGGTTAAAACTTGGCCATCTACAGGAGCAAAGCTGTTAAAGCCTGTAACACTGTCAGGTGTTACAATTCTAGTAGAGCCGTCACTAAATGTTCCAGTAACTACCAATCCGCTAGTATCTAGTGTATCTCCAACAGTGTAAGTGAGTCTGGTTGCTGGTGTTGTGATTGCTATGCTTGATAATGTTACTGATGGTGCAGAAACTACTGGGACTGTAATATTGTTAGTATCTAGTGTAACTGCACCAGTTTGTGCAATCAATCTTCCGTTTACTGTTGCACCAGTAGTAGCAGTAATTGATGCAGTAGCAATTATGGTTCCTTTGAAACCAGAGTATGTTCCAAGAGTTGCGGAACTGCCTACTGCCCAAAAGACGTTGTTTGCTGTGGCACCGTTGGTTAGGACTATATCACTATTGCTTGCTGCCGTGACAAGTGTACTTCCTATTTTGAATATGTAAACTCCACTGCCACTAAGAGTAAGTGTTCCAGTTATACCAGCTGATGAAGGAAAACAATAGACTCCTGGTGAAAGTGTCTGTCCACCAATGTCTGCAACAGTTGGTTCATTGGTTGTGCACGCATCACTTGTTAGAGCATTTTTTGCAGTAGCGGCATCATTTTGAGCCTGAGCTGCTGATGAATCAGAAATGTGAGTTACTCCGTTTACAGCACCTGGAGGAAAGCCGGTAATTGAGGTACCAGGTGAGAGACCAAGATCTCCTGTAATCCCAGTTGAACCAGTATTGGTTACAGTTGAGGAACCCAAGACTGCAAAGTTGCTAGCTGTTCCAAGACTTGGTGAAGATGCTGCAAAAGCGTTAGTTTGTGTCATGCTTAAAGCTGAAAGTATCAGTATAGTCATTATAAAATAATTTTTTATGTTATTTTTTGTCATTGCTAATTTATGTCGGTAAAACAATTAAGCCGCGCTTACATTTGTGTCTGTTTCACATACAGGTTTGTCATCATTATGTACTATCTGTCAGCTATAATATTTGAAAGAAAAGTAGAGTCAGTTTACGTAAACCACTGCTCTAGGTTGTGGCTTTTTTTCTCTATAGATTTTTTTAATCTATTAATCGATGTTTCCACTCTTTCGCGAGAAAAGCTTCGCTCAGAGGAAAGATAGTTTATGATTCCTGAAAAATCAATTTCTCCAAATTTGATTTCAGCCACATTGGCAATTTTAGGCTGTAAAAATATTTGCCTGATTTGGTTATAATCTATTTCCTCTAGCTTTTCTTGAATTTGTGGAATTGCTTCAAGCTTTCCATGTTCCTTTATTGCCTTGAGTGCAGTTTTTGGGCCAATTCGTTCAAATCCATTTGGATTAAAATCAGTCCCAATTAAAATACCGACATCAACTAGTTGCTCTCTTGTTAGGGAAAGTTCTGCAAGTGTTTTTTGCAGATCAATTATTTCAGGCTCTATCTCAATTGTGGTATTTCGGTTTGGCAACTTTCTTTTACCGCTATTTGAAAAGTTTCTAACTAGTTTTTTTGCCCCAAATAATAACGAGTCAAAGTCTTGGCTTGCAGAAGCATATGCTTGTCCTGTTATTGTAAGGTGAGCAGCAGTTGCCTCACCTTCAGAAGGTGCATGTATGTATGGAATTCCAAAAAGTTCTAAAAGATGTTTAGAATCTTCTACCATGTCGTCTTTTAGTATGGATGTTTGCTGAGCATATTTTTTTGCCTCATCATACTTTCCTTCTGTGAGTGCCTTTTCAAACTTGATTGTAGCATCTTTTTTTATTTGCTTTCTTCTTTCTATCTCGGCAGACTTTAGCGATGGCGGTTTTCCATCAAAAACATAAACTGGCTTTATGCCTAGTGATAAAAAATTAATATTTCTATAAAACAGGCCTGTGATGTGACTAGTGATTCTTCCTCTTGCGTCTGTTAAAGGCAGTCCTTCAGGACCGCGTATTATGGATAAAAACTGGTAAATTGCATTATACGCATCTATTGCTACAATCTTGGAAGAAAAGGATTCCAAGTTTGTTTTTTCCCTGTTGCAAAGCGCCTTTAGATCTAGACCCACAAAATGATATTAAAACTAGTGAATTTTTGCTTTTCCTATTTCTTACGAGTGCCAGATTTTGCTTCCCAGCCGCGTTCTATGATTTCTTCATAAATGTTTGAAAGTTTTGGTATTGCTTCTCCTTTTTCAGCTGCAGTTTTTACTTTTTCCCTGTAATAGTTTTCAATTGCCTTTGCGACCTTACCATCAATTGTTATAGAAATTCTGGACTTTGGCATCTACCATCAGACCTCAGATTATTATATTAAAGTGGCAGATATCAATAATAAACTATCTATTATCAATTTTTACACTCAAACCAGCACAAAGCCATTTTTTGTTGTCTTTAGAGTTATGGTTTTGTCTTTTGGAAGTCCCAAATCTATCAAAAACTCTTCAATGGTCATATCATCTGAGAGCACATATTTTTTGCCCTCAAACTCGATGGAGACGGTCTTTTTGGTTAAGGCTTCCAATCGTTTTATAATAAATAGTCTACTTTATATCTTTTATTATATATTTGATCACTTTAATTCTAACTGTATTTATTTACCAAAGTAAGAGATGGTACAGGCTGCCAGGTTAGCCAAGTGGTACGGCGATCGCCTCGAGATCAAATATACAAGGTAGCGATTGTGCTTTCAGCACCCAGGGGTTCGAATCCCTTACCTGGCGCCTTGTGTTTAATATCAAATAGGACCATCAATTCTGCAAGTCAAAAACAGATCATCTGTTCAAAGAATATTTGTCATAATACATGTGATAATAAAATTATGAGATTTAATTGAAAAAACTTTTTGTATACAAATTGGTTTAACCAAAAATGGCTTCTAAATAATCAAAGTCATATTCATAATTATAATTTCTATGTGCCACTTTCTAACAAGGTGTTAAATTTTCTGCGTTCATTAAGAGAAGATATTATCAATATTTTTAATCTTAGTGATAGTAAGATATTGATTGCAAAAAATTTGAGAATTCAATGAGAAGGGGATTTCATGTAAGTTGAAGAAATGGATAAATGGTTTGAAATAGCAAAACCAAATTGGAGCTATATGGTTTACACATACATAATGTGTGCGATAGGGATATGCATATCAAAAATGACATTTAATATTTGGACTGGATAATTTTGGCAAGCTAAAACACAGTCAAAAAAACTAGTTAGAAACTTTACAAATATCTATAAAAGAAAACAGATTCTATTCTTTATGCAAGGTCGGCAGTCAAGTCTGCAGTATCTGCTGCCAAGTCAGCTTGTGCTTTGGCTAGTGCTGCCTGGTCTTTTGCAACATCCTTAGTTTGACCTTTTGCTATATCCTTTGTAATGTCACTTTGTGCCTTGTCTATTGCGGCCTCGTCTTTTGTAACATCTTTCTTGTCAGCTGCAATATCATCACATTGTTTTTCGTACTTTTCACTGTCACATGTTGGATTTTTGTCCTTGTCTCCGTTGCCACCGTCATCTTTTTTGCCCTTCTCATGTGACTTGTCATCATTATTTTTTCCATCGTCTGCATAAACGCTTGCTGGAACAACAAGGCATGCGCTCAAAAGTAGTACTATTGTAAGAGTAGCTAATGGCAGCATCACCTTTACTTTATCCCCAACCCCGTGATTCAAGTGATCCACGATCAACAGTGATATATAAAAACATTATTGTAATTAAAAAAACAGATATGACAATTTCCATTTTTGGAAATTGTATTTAAATTATTCTTATTTAAAATTATTCTTATTTGAAGGATCAATCATCAATTGCAAATGTGATACAAAATTAATTTAGATTATTTAAAAAACCTGGGTTTGCAATTTTTCTGATTCATCTAGTGGCAAAGCTAAGTTCATTTAAAATGGAATTAAAATCAATTTCCTCTGCATTGTTTATCTTATTTTCTTGTGATTTTTTTACTATCATTAATATTTTATATTTATTTGCGAGATAATTAATCTCAAATTCTGGTACAGGTTTTCTTTGCTGCAATAATACTTTAATTTCAGATAATCTTTCACAATTCCCTATCTCCATTTCCTGCAATTCTTTTATCATGGATATGGTCTGTTCTATTTTCTTTTTATGATTCAGTATTTTTCTTAACAGTTTGTATTCTTCTCTGACATATTTGACATCATTTTCTGGAACAGGTATATCGTCTTCTAGTAATTGTTTTACTTCATCAAGCTTTTCAGGATCGCCCATTCCAAATTCTTTTAATTTTTGAATTGCAGATATGGTCCACTTTACCTTGTTTTGTGAGTCTAATGCAGACTGTAATTTTTCATAGCGTGCATCAAGATATCTAAGATCTCTTTTGGAAACTAGTTCTCCGTTTTCAATTGCATGTGTTATTTTTTCCATTTTTTTAGAATGACTTGTCTCATCTACTTGCAATGCCTTGATTGCATCTTGTGTCCATGTGAGCTTTGTTTTACAATCTACTATTTGCCTGAGGTGCATATGTTTTTCTTTTAGGTATTGTTTATCAGATTCCTCAATGTTTTTTCCACTCTCCAATAACATACCAATATGGTTTAGCTTCTCAGCATCACCTATCTTTGCTTCTTTTAATTGAGAAATGAGGTCATGTGTCCATTTGACTCGCTTTTCAGATTCTATTATGGTTCTTAATTTTGTAGATGCAAGTTCCAGGAATTCTTTGTCTATTCTATATGTGCTTGTTTCTTTTTCTTTTTCTCTTAAATTTTTAACAAAATCCATCGCCCAGTCTGCCAACATCTGATGTTCCATTGACTTTTGTAATTGTGCAGCCTGTTCTGTTATGTACTGCTTGTCAGATTCGGCCAATTCCTGGCCTGTACTTAGAGATTTTTTTATAGACTCTAATCTATTCTGATCGCCTAGTCTTGCCTCCTCTAGTTGCAGGATGACATGGATATGTGGTTGTTCTTTATTTGTCATGAATCAAATTCACTTGTGTCCTTGGTTTTTGTTCCTATCTTTATTGGTGTAAAATGCATCATTTGAAACAAATTTGTTCAATTGAGCATAAAAATATGGTCTGCCAAAATTGGAAATACTGTTCCAGTTCTTTTCTTTTTGAACAAAATTCATAGGCCAGTCCTGGATAGGTGACTGCGTTTTCTTATTGGTAATCTTTGACATGTCAGAATTTAGTAGATGATTTCTGAATTTTCCCACGAATAATCAAACAATGTTCGTAAAGAATCTATCATTGAACCAGAGTCGGACCAAACTGCAAAGACATTGTGTGAAGGATGATTGGCGTTTCTTAAGAATAATAGAACTTCATCAAAATCTTTAATCACAAAACACATGGTGTCTTTCTTTCCAGCGGGCAATATTCTAATTCTTTCTCTGTTTATTTCCTCTGTAATTTCAGGCATAGTTTGAGATATGATGACTCTCTCAAAAGCAGGAGACTTGACTAGTAATTCAACAAGATCTGCATGATAAAATCTTGAAAAATCCCTTGGTGCACAAAACAAAACAACCTCTTCTTTGGCACGAGAAATCATCTCTTTTATTTTATTGTGAATTTGTGGAGCACCTTGAAGCATTTGTAATTTGTCCATTTTTGTTTCGTTTGTCTCTACAGCAAACGATGGGATCTTGTTCCATGTTTCCACAAGTTCTTTTTCATTTTGTAATAATGTGTTTACTCGTTCTTTTTCAGAATTCACCAGTGTTCTAATTACTTTGGATAATGGTAAAGCATCAAACCTTGTAGGCTGGCAACACTCTGATGTTACCACTCCCAAATTTTGTAAGGTATTTAAAATATGATAAGTTTCAGTACGTGGTAATTCTAATGAATTGCAAACTTCAGGAGCAGTTTTTGCACCATACTTTCCTAAATATATGTAGACTTTGGCCTGATTAGGAGTTAACCCAAACTTCAAAAGCTCATTTTTTACTTTATCTAATTGACTTCGTTGTTCGTACAATGCGGTGCCAGGCTCTGTGTTGAATATTCCTGGTGATACGGCTTCCATTGAAACTGATTTTGTTCTACTAGTCATCGGAATGTTTTGATCCGTATCTGTATTATCATTAAGTATGACACGCCATGATACAGACAAAGGTATCTTCATGGAATGGCGATCTTTGACACTAGTAAAAAAACTTAAAATTTAAATCTAAAAATGATCGATAGACAAATAGACTAGAACCTCTTAATTTTTGATTAAACTCAAGGATTAGATAGATTTGGAATAATTTATTTTGAAAATTTAATTTTATTTTTCTGAATCATATTTGAATTAAAATTCTATAAAGTTTGAAATGGAAATATATTAAATCTAGTTTTCAAGCTTTTTGCGTTTTTCTTCTATTTTTTTCTCAGCTTCTAAACGTTCAAGCTTGTACTCTTTTAAATCTACAAACTTGATTATTCCACCAAGACTTGGGTGTGCTTTTTTTATCAATTTGAACATGTTTTGTGCAACCTTTCTGTAATCAGGATGACCTTGTGGTACGGTTCTAAGCTCAATCAAGTGTGTTGCCTCCCTTAAATTTAATCGCATAAAAAATGGATAGTTGTATGCAAAGTTTACCACGTATTGTGCTTGCTCTGGCATCTTTTGATGTATTATATCAAAGACTTGTTTTGATTTGTACATACAGTCTTCAAAATCTTTTTTGATCCCTAGCGATATTATTTCATCTGGAATACAAAATCCATGATTTGTTGTAAGTAATTGTCTTTCTAATGTTAACACTCGGTGTCTGTGAAAATCACGAAACATTCCAAAGTTTGTTAAAAAATCAAAAGTATATTCTGTCATTTCAAAGGCACGTGATGGCCTATGTCTTCTATTTTGACGAAGATTGGTAAATGACTGGATGATTTTTTTCCTAGTTGTAGGGCCTATCTTCTTTACCTGTCCAAGTATGTCATTGTATGGCATTCCTTGTGCCTGTTCATATAGTATGGCAGAAATTATCTTCTCTTCTGCCTTTTTTACTGATTCAAAATCAACGAGGTTGACAAGAAAATTATTACTCTTTTTGGGTTTGATGTGTTTTTTATTTAAATTAATGGCAGTTGTCTTTAACTCGATTAGATATTTTTGTAACGCCTTGCCATATTTATCATCGGCTCTTCTCACAAAAGACTTGATGGTAGTGTCAAGCTCTTGGTGCATCTTTGATGCTAGTGTTCTTTCCTCTTCTAGTGCTGAGCTGTGTAGTATGGTAAGCAAATACTCAAAGGCTCTGCCGTTTCCAGTTATTCCTACATTTGTAAGAGTAGATGCAGGTAAAATGCCACGTAGTATGTCAAGTGCCTTTGCCTTTATTGTTGCATTGTAAATTCTTGTGGCTGATTTGATGTCATCTTCACTTGAGAGGCGTGTGAAGGAGACCTCTTCTCCTGCATTGTTTTTAAATTTTTGATTGTTGATAGGTTCTCTTTCTTGGATGTAAGAAATCATTGGTTGTATGTTTCTTGAATATATTTCAAAATCAAAATTACATGATTCCAAATATATTTCCGCATATTTAGAATTCATGATATCAGGTTCTCTAAAAAATTTGTATTGACCATTAATTTTTTTATCCCATGTTACATAGCGCGAAGATTTTTCAAGATATGACAAACCAATTCTACGATCTTCAATTTTTTTTACTGCAATGTTGGATAGACCTTCAATGGCAATTTGTGCTTCACCAAGTTCTGCTACCGAGTCATCCCCATATTCCAGTAAAACTCGATTGTAAAATTCTTCACCGCGATTTTCGTTTTGTATGAATTCATCAAGAAAAATTTTTCGCATGCTCTTATCCGATCTACTATATCTTGACATCAGTGCTCCACGATCAACTTGTCTTGGTGTGATGATTGCAAAGACAGAGTCTTCTACATTTGAAAAATGCTTTGATAAAATTTCTTTTTCAGAACTAGAAAACTCCGACATTATATGTTCGGGCAGCTATTCAATTATAAATAATCTACTTTTTTCCAATTTGAATTAGATCAGGCGAACCATGCATTGTCGAATTATGTTTTGATTGCCAGCGAAGCAAAACTTCTTTAAATGATTCAGCTTCTGATTCATCTTCAGTATACATCAAAGTCGTCACCCATCTACCAGTGCCAGCTTTTCCTCCAATGGAATTCATCCAAAAGTTGGTTGGCAAATTTTCAAAGGATTTGTTTTGTTCATCGCGGCTAAGATCCACCCATCTTTTTGATACAAAATGCAGAATTTCGTCTAGGTCCTCTTTTTGAATCATGATCATACTATCAAAGAAAGACATTTTAAAATTGCGAAATTTTCCAAAAATCCTCTCATTGACTTAGCTAAAATGATCTTACCAAAACTCGAAAGCTTGTTAACACTTTGCTGATTATATTGATTTCAAAACCTATCTGCAATGAGCAAAGAAGAGATCGAGTTTATCGGAAAGCAAGTAAAAGACATGTACGGCACTTTTATCGGCAAAGTTGTCGGCACTATAACTGATATCGACGGAAGTGTACAAACCGTAGGTGTTGATTGTGGTTCTGAAGGACTAAGGCAGATACCATTTGAACAGCTGGTCGTACAAGGGGCTTTTGTAATTTTCATCCCTAGGTGGAGATTGGAAGCTCAAAGATTGTTACGAGAAAAGGGTCTTACATTGCGCCGAATACGAGCTTTGATAGACATCGTATCTGATAATGACGACATGAAGGAGGATGCAGAGCTCATCCACGAAAAATACAAGATGAAACTTCTAACACTAGATGAATCTGAAAAACAGATCAAAGAAAAATTAGATCACAGACTGGCAGAGCTGGATAGCCAACTCAAGTCAATCAGAATGCTTGTGTTTGATGCCAAGTTGCAATACAAGAGCAACGAGATTTCAGATACAAAGTATGAATCTGTAAAGACACAGACTGTAGAAATAATAGAACACATAGAGCATGAAAAAGCAGAAATTGTAAACATTCAACATAGGATATCAGACCTTTCCGTGGAAAATGTGGAGCGTACCGAAAACCCAAAGGAACAACTTCATTCAGCCGCCGTTTCGTATTTGGGAAAAGTAGAAACCAACCCGATTACAGAGCCAACTAAAACTGTAGCACCAATACCTGGCCCAGCGATTACTAATACAACTCCCCCCACTCAATCGCAAAAGCCTGTTGCCATTGGAGCAGACGGTGCAGAAGATTCTCAAGATTCAGATTGGCTTAGTAGAATGTCATCCCAATAAGTCAAAAGAATAGGACTAGGGTTCGCTCCCGACCTCCTTTTGGACAAATCTTTTTTTTAAGAGACCAAAGATAGATATCTTGTTGACTGATTATTTGATAGGTCTTGGAAATAATGATTCCCAGACAAGAAAAAGAGCAGACAAAGATTTTATAGCATTCTGGGCAGAGCAGGCCAAAAACCTTCACTGGTTTGAGATGTGGAATAATACTTTGCAATGGGATGCTCCATTTGGAAGGTGGTTTGTTGGAGGCAAGCTCAATGCCTCATACAATACACTTGATGTTATAATACAAAAAAACGCGACAAAAACTGCCCTTTTGTGGGAAGGTGAGAATGGTGAGAGCCGTATAATTACATATCATGATTTATGGATTGAAGTAAACAAGTTTTCAAATGTACTAAAATCACTTGGAGTACAAAAAGGAGATAGGATAACAATCTATCTTCCAATGGTTCCAGAACTGTTGGTATCAATGCTTGCATGTGCAAGAATTGGTGCAATTCACTCTGTAATTTTTTCTGGATTTAGTGCCAAATCAATTAAAGACAGAGTAGAAGATTCTGGATCAAAAATTGTGATTACTGCAGATGGCAGTTTCAGACGAGGTAGTATAATAAAACTAAAAGAAATAGTAGATGAAGCAATTTCAGGTCTTGATTTTGTACAAAATGTTATAGTATTGGAGAGGGCAAAAATTCCAATAACCACATCCTCAAAGGACAAAAAATGGTCTGATCTTATGAAAATCGCATCCCAAAACTGCGAGCCAGAAAAACTGGAAAGCACACATCCGCTATACATACTATACACTTCTGGAACGACAGGAAAACCAAAAGGTGTTCTGCATGGTACTGGAGGATATCTTACTCATTTGTATTCTACATTCAAGTGGATTTTTGATATCAAAGACTCTGATGTTTATTTTTGTACAGCTGATATTGGATGGGTTACAGGACACAGCTATGTTGTATATGGCCCATTATTGCATGGTGCAACCCAAGTGATGTATGAAGGAGCTCCTGATTTTCCAACACATGCAAGAATGTGGGAGATTATTCAAAAATACAAGGTAACAATTTTCTACACAACCCCAACAGCACTTCGAATGTTCATGAAGCTTGGTGATGAGATTCCAAACTCGTATGATCTTTCATCCTTACGTTTACTTGGAACAGTTGGGGAGCCAATCAATCCAGAGGTTTGGAATTGGTACTATGGTATAATTGGCAAAAAGAAATGTCCTGTTGTTGATACATGGTGGCAGACAGAAACTGGTGGTGCAATGGTAACTCCAGTGCCTGGATTAGAGACAATTCCGCTCAAACCAGGCTCTGCCGCAAGACCAATTCCTGGAGTTGACATTGCAGTAGTTGATGAAGCAGGAAATGAAGTTGCTCCAGAAACCAAGGGATATCTTGTAGTTAGGAAACCATGGCCTGGCATGCTTTTGACATTATGGAACGATGATGAAAAATACAAACTAGTCTACTGGTCTAAATATAAAACAAGTTACTATCCTGGTGATTATTCCATAAAGGACAAAGACGGATATTTGTGGATGTTAGGCAGAGCAGACGATGTTCTTAAAGTTGCAGGTCACAGACTTGGGACTGCAGAGCTTGAAAGTGGGTTTGTATCACACAAGTCTGTTGCAGAATCTGCCGTATGTGGCATTCCACATGATATCAAAGGGGAAGCAATAATTGCATTTGTTGTTCTACGAGACGGTTATTCAAGTAGTGAGGCTCTGAAAAATGAAATCATACTTCACATAAGAAATGTCATAGGCCCAATAGCTTCACCTGAACAGTTGTATTTTGTTACAAGGCTCCCAAAAACACGTAGTGGAAAAATAATGCGAAGGCTACTAAAAGCAATTGCAAAGGGAGATGAAATCGGAGATATCAGCACATTAGAAAACGAAGCTGCTGTAAGTGAAGTGCAAGCTGCCTTTGATGAAGTAAAACAATCAATTAAAAAATCATACTAGATAGAAATTATCTGAAGCTTGGAATTTTCTGTAATGTTGAACTTGTTAACAAAGCCTGCAGTAACCTCTAAAACATATTTGGCGTTCTTTCCACCGCCATTGTCAACTGTACAAGTTGCTGTCTCAATTGCAGACTTGCAAGGAGCTACGTTTTTTGCTATGTGGACCACATTTCCAGATGTATCAAACCAAATTATGTCCAATGGAAACTGCATGTTTAACATCCATATGGGCACTATCTGCTCGTTGTTGAACGTAAAGATCATTCCTTGATCATATGTAAGTTGTTTTTGAAACATCAAACCACGTGTCTTTTGTGCATCAGTTGCAGCTACCTGCACATCTAGAGTGACATCATCAAGCTTTACTGTTCCCATTGGGAACTTGGTTTCAGCAAGTTTGGCATCAGATGGTATTGTTAACACTCCAACAATTCCTATTATGGCTGCTGCAATTGCTATAGGGAGTAGAACTTGGACTCTTGACGCCATGTCATATACAGAAAAAGTTCTAGTTAAAAACCAATGGCATAAAAAATTATTATATTTATAAATTTTTACTACAATAAAAACAGGACTAGCTCATATGATCTTTGACGTCTCTAAATTTTCCAGCCATCTTCCTAGTTTCATGGCCTACATCAGAAATGGTGGCTCCATTGTAAATTTTATCCATATACCTTCCAGCAATTATCATGGGAATGCCTAAAGGAGTGGTAATTGGATCAGGTGAAATAAGAAAGATAAATCCAATCTTTTGCAGTTTTTTTCCAGGTGCAGATGCACGTTGTAAAGATCCTAGAGAGCGTGCAGTTCCCCTGTCATCTAGACTGGCAAGCTCTGAATAAATCTTGGTCCTTCTTTTGGCAGATTCTCCGATTTTTTTAATTCTAGCAATATGCTTCTTATAATGTTCATCCATGGTGAAAACTCTGTTTTTTTGATAGTTAAAATTCCATGGTAAAGATCAATCACAATGAGGTAAAGATTTCTTATACAAAAAGAACAGATTATATCATTCAAGGTGTATCTTGCCAAAATATGAAGGAAAAACGCGCTGAAAGACTAGAGTCTATAAAGGAAGCTCACAAGTCAGCCAAGGCAGATTCTAGTTCACGAATGGAAGATTATCTAGAGGTGATATCAGAACTAGTAGAGCTAAAAGGATATGCAAATACACTTGATATTTCTAGATACATGAATGTCAGCGCACCTTCGGTGACAAAGATGCTGCAAAGGCTTGATGAAAATGGATACTTGGAGTATGAAAAATACCGTGGAATTAATCTTACCTCAAAAGGTAATGTCGTTGCAGCCACAATACGACAAAAACATGGAATACTGTTAGAGTTCTTTAAAATGCTTGGAATTGACCATACTGCAGCAAATAAAGATGCAGAAGGAATAGAGCATCACCTTAATCCAAAAACGATAAAACAACTACGAAAATTTATCACATATTTGAAAGCAAATCCCAAAGTTCTTAGTAATTTTGAATGATTAATCTTATACTACAATTCTAAGATCATGTTTTGACATTGCCGCCTTCATTATTCTTTTTCCACTGTCTGATTTTTTAGAAATAATTATCCTGCCATTTTTTCCAACATATGATGATGTTACAAGTTTGTCTTTTACATAGATGTCTGCAGACATTCCTGTCTTGCTGGGATCTACCTCAAGTATGAGATTATTTCCTGATTCAGACATTTCAAAGTGCTCTCCTTTTTCAAATGAAGTTTCCTCTTTTGACTCTACATCGATATGCACTCCGAGGGTTTTCTCAAGATCATTTATTGTAACACCACCACGTCCAATTATTGACGGCATGACTTCCTTGTCTACTCGTACTCTGATGCTATTATTTGATAATATTTCAATTTCTGCCTCTGAATCAAATCTGCGTATTGTCTCTCTTATTTTTGATTCCGCTAGTTTTTCTATGCCTCCGCTTTTTGCTTCCTTTGAGATTGGTATGACAATGTTTTCCTCACCATAGGTATAGATTTCGTACTCTAAATTATGATTCTCAAAATTTCGTACCTCTATTACCGGTCTTGCCAAGTCTTGCTCGGTCATGCCAGTTGGGACTTTGACTTTGAATTCTAATTCATACACTTGAGCAATGTTTCCAGCTTTTACAAACACAACAGTATCTAATATGTGAGGAATCATGCCGAGCTCAACTTTACCAATGAATCTCTGAATTGCATCTAATGGCGCATTTGCATGTACAACTCCTACCATGCCCACACCTGCTAACCTCAAATCTGCAAATACTCTAAAGTCTTGAAATCTTCTAACTTCATCAAAGATTGTATAGTCTGGTCTTACTAGGAGCAAAATGTCTGCCGAATTTTCAAAACTACCATCAAGATGAGTATACTGGGTTATCTTTTCGTTAACTTGCAAGTCTCTTGGAGATTCTAGAGTTTTGACTATTTTGCCTTTTTTAGAATAAAAATCAGCAAGACTGGAAGCAAATGTACTTTTTCCAGAACCGGGTGATCCCGAAATAAGGATGCCTTCTGCTTTTTCTGAAAACCTAGTCATTAATTTTTCAGATATGGTATATTGTTCTAGAGATAATTTTATTATTGGATGTGTTATGGTTATTTCATAACTATTTGAAAAGGGAGGATGTGTTATTGTTGTTCTATAATCTTTAAACTGAATTACCAATGCTCCTGGCTTTGAAATCTCTACTTGTCCTGACTGGTTAACCCTTGATGCTTCAAGAATCTCTGTTGTTATGCCGCTAAGATAGTCTTTTGTAAGGATTTTGTCTTCCAGATCTACAAGTGTAAATGCGCCAGGTTTTCCTCGTTTTGCCATGGGTTTTGTTCCTTCTTTTAGGTGGATACTCATTGTTTGAGCATCAAAAAACTTTTCAAACTCTAAACCTGTTGTTTTAATGTCCGGCTTTGAATATCTGGTTTTAATGCCTTCGACTTGGGCAACAAGTGCTTGAACATAATCTGCAGTGTAAAAGGTAGCATCATGTCTTTTTGCAATATCTTTTATTATTGCATCTATTCTTCCATGGCTTGCAAGCTTGATGTCATCCATGCTTGGCCTTTCTCCTTCAAATCTCAAAATAATGTTATTTTTTTCAGACAACTCTCGAATTTTTTTTATTTCTCCCAAACCCACAAATCCATATTCTTTGCTTTGTGAAGCTTGCGATTGTAGCTCATCAAGTACTGCAACTGGAATTACTATCTCACAATTATTTAGTTCACCTGATTCAATTAACTTTGTAATCTCACCGTCTATGATGATGCTTGTATCCACTACGATCTTTTCCATCGATTAGTGAGATTCTTTTGCGCTTTTTAATCATAGCTATGCAAATCCTATATATTCAGTTTGTAATTTAACATAATACAATGTCTTTGCAAAAAAAGAATATTTTGATAATAGAAGATAGTATAGCTGTTGCTGGACTTATTCAGGATTTTCTGAAGAAGCTTAATTATCAAAATATAAAAATTTGTAATAGCGGCAGGTCTGGAATCCAAGTATTTGAAGAACTTGTAAAAGCAAACAAGATACCAGTTGTCATACTTGATTATAGTCTTCCTGACATGAATGCCGATGATATAATGTCAGAGATATTTAGAATTCGTCCTGATGCTAAGGTAATAATAGAGACTGCCAGTGAGAGAACAGATGACACCATCAAAGATGTTCTAAGACATGGCGCCTATCAATATATTGAAAAACCAATTAGATTTGAGAGCATAAAAAGTACTATGGAGATACTTGAAGAAGAGGATAAAACCCTTGAGGACACGCCTGCAGATAATAATAAAGAAATAGATTCTTTGTTAATCTCATCAACAAGAATAAGCCTTGCAAGAGTTTCTGAATATACTGGAAAAAAGACAGAAGAAGTTTTAGAATGTTTCAAAAAGCTAAAAGATGAGGGAAAAGTTGTATCAATTGAAAGTATAAAAGAAGTTTCATGTAACATGTGTGATTCTGTAAAAATTGGGCAAAATTTTTCCTGCCCGTCATGTAACAAAACAAATTTCAAACAAGGCAAACTCATTGAACATTTTAAATGTGGAAATGTCTCAGTTGAAGATTCCTACAAAAACAATATTTGTCCAAAATGTCACAAGGAAATCAAAATAATTGGGGTTGATTACAAGACTATTGACAATTACTATATCTGTTCTGACTGTGGTGAAAAATTTCCAGAGCCTCTAATTGAATATGTATGTATTAGATGTAGAAATAAATTCAAACTTGATCAGGCAAAATGGATCACAAGTGAAGGTTTTAGATCAATTAATTTGTGATTTTAATTAAGTGCCATCGTAATTGCAGTTAGAACATCTTCAAAACGAAATGGTTTCACTATATACGCCTGAGCACCAGCTTCTGAACTTTGAGAAATAGTAGAAAGATTTTCGTCTGCAGTTATCATGATAATTTTTGCATCAGGGTTGGAAGATATTATTTCCCTAAGTGTTGATATGCCATCTTTTTTCGGCATTGCTACATCTAATAATAGTACGTCTGGGTTTGTTGCATTAAATTTTTCTACTGCTTCTATTCCATTAACTGCTTCAGCTACTATTTCATGATGGCCTATTTTGAGTGAATCTTTTAAAACTAGTCTAGTTGCATCGGAATCCTCTGCAATCATTACACGAGCCATGACAACAATAGGACAAAGATTTTTCTATATAAGAACGGGGGTGTATTTGAATTCTAATACAGTTAGTTCTTTGCATCATCAAGTACTCTGGTAATAGTTTTTAGAACATCTTCAAAATTAAAAGGCTTCAATAGATATGCCGTTGCACCGGACTCGATACACTCTTTCATTGTATTGACATTGTCACTAGCAGTTATCATAATAATTTTGGCGTTGGGGGTTGTAGCAATTATCTCTTTTAAGGCAGAAATGCCATCTTTTTTTGGCATAGCCATATCAAGTAGCAATAAATCGGGCTTGGTTTCATTGAATCTTTCAACCGTTTCAAATCCATTTGCTGCTTCTGCTGCAAGCTCATGATGTCCAATATCCAAAATATCTCTTAATACCATTCTTATTGCCTCTGAATCATCAGCAATCATTATGCGTGCCATACTTTGACAAAAATTAGATTCAATTGTATTTAAGTGCAGTTATGTGTTATTGATTAAAAATATGAGAAAAAGTATTTCGAATTTTTATTTTGAATTCATCTATGTTTTTTTTATTGGTGTCATTAAAAATTTCTTGCATCATGTGTAGTGATTCATTGATAATTTGATGTGTCCCATTTAACATTCCCTTTTCGATAATATGTCTTAATATGATGTCATTTAACTTGGCAATCTCACCAACATTATTTTGATCCATCATGGGAGCAAGTCCTTTTATTTTATGAAGATGTTTTTCAATTTTATTGCCATATTTGGAAATATCGTTATCATTATTGCATTGTAATAATATTTGTTTCAGGCTATCCAGTTCTTCCTGAATCTCTTGCCTTGCAATCTTGTGAAAGTTGTCAGACATTTTAACTAATAATTAGACTATTTTCATGCCAACTTTTATAGGCTCTTAGTCTAAAACTACAACAAAATGAAGATTGTTTCTAAGACGTATATTTTGCTAGCCGTTATAATCGGTGCTTCATTGATTAATCTATTTGTATTATTACAAACATCACAGGAAAATCAAACAGTATTGCATTCAATTAATAGTGCAAGCAATCTTAAGGTTACAGTTGAGAGAATTGCAGGAACTGCAAATTCTATAGCAAGTGGAAATGAAATAGACAGACAGACTCTAACTTCACAAATTGCTGACTTTGAAAGTACTTACAATACGCTTGGTAGTGGAGGGCAATTAAATGGAATTACCATAATTGCTGTGCCAAGTGAGCTGCAAAATAAATACATGGATGTTGGTAATGCGTGGAGTCTTTACAAACAAAAGGCAGAAGAAATCAGACAAGAATCTGTCTTTAATCCTGATGCCAAAAATGCATTAGCATACATCTTGGAAAAAAATGGAGATTTGATAACATTAACAAACGGTGTATATAATGATCTTTTGCCACTTGACAGAAATTATAATAGGCATAAAGAAATTGCGACAGAACTTGTAACACTTACAAAATCAATTGGTGAAAACACACTTCTTATCTCAATTGGGGAGAAAGGAAACTATACTGATATAATTAAAAAAGATAGAATTATGTTTGACGCTGATCTGAAAAAATTAGAAGTACTTCCAATAGATACTTCTGAAACTAATGTGGTACAGATAACCCCCGAAACACTTCAAGTCATTCCTAGAGAAAATTCTGCATCGCTACGTGCTCTTGATCCATTGTGGGAATCTGTGGAACTAAAAATAAAATTTATTGAATCGACACCTCTACTTTCTGCAGAATTTGGAAAGTCATTACAAGGTCTAGAGACACAAAGAGATGTGATGCTTTCTACAACTGGACTTTTTGTAGATGGGTGGAACAAATTAATTGATGATAAACTACAGGAAAAAGTTAATGTTGTACTGACATTACTTGTAGCAGACATTGCAGTTTTTATTATAGTGATGTTTACAATTAGAAAATCGCTTAACCCGTTAGCTGTGCTCACTAGTGCGCTCTCTCGTGTAAAGGAAGGTTTCTACGGTGAAAAAATAGATTATACCACAAATGATGAAATTGGTACTTTGGCACACACATTTAATTTAATGTCAGAAACTATACAAAAAAAGACTGAAGAATCAAAAAAAGTGGAAATTGCAAAAGATGAATTTTTGGCAATGATCACTCATGAACTAAAAACTCCCTTAGTACCAATTCAAGGATATGCTGATATTTTACTTGGAGAACATTTGGGTAATCTTAATAAAAACCAAAAAGAAAGACTGGAGGTAATCAAATCAAGCTCTGCAACACTGTTACAACTGATATCTGATCTTCTTGATGCACAAAAATTAGAACTTGGACAACTCAAGATTGTGAGAAAAACTGCCAATCTAAAAGACACTGTTTCAAAAACAATAACACTGATGATGCTGCAAGCAATCTCGGGCGGAATAGAATTTGTAAACCATGTTAAAACAGATGTCTATGCATATTATGATGAAGAGCGTATAAGTCAAGTGCTTGCTAATCTAATTAAAAATGCGTTTAGGGCTGCACCAAAAAATGGAAAAGTAGAGATTTCTGTTGAAGAACTACCTGACGAAGTCAAAGTATCCGTTAAGGATAATGGTATTGGATTGCCACATGACGCTCTTGATAAAATATTTAGAAAATTCTATCAGGTAGATACGTCTTCAACTAGAGAAAAAGGCGGTAGTGGCCTTGGGCTTTCAATTTGTAAAGGCATAATTGAAACACATGGTGGTAAAATATGGGTAGAAAGTGAATTGGGTAAAGGCGCTACATTTTCCTTTACACTTGCAAAAATTGAAAAATCCAATTCTTCACTCTAGCATAAATAAATAGTTGAGAGCAACCAAACTGTTCTATAATGGAATTAGAGGATTTTGCTGAAAAGTCAATGCAGTTTGCAATGGAATGCGGTGCTCAATACTGTGATGTTAGAGCTGAAACAGTAGAAACTGATGGATTTCTTCTAGAAAATGGTGAGATTGAACATTTTACATCCTCAAGAGATTCTGGCATAGGAATTAGAGTGCTTGCTAATGGGGCATGGGGATTTTTTTCCATTTCTAACCCAAAGTCATTAGATGAAGTAAAAAATGCTGCGTTAGATGCGGTAAAAAGTGCATTACATTATTCTACAAATAAAAAACATAAAGTAAAACTTGCAGAGAATCATGCATATGTAGATGAGGTAAATTCTTTTGTGCCAAGAAAACCCACATTGGAAGAATTGGTAAAAATTGGTTTTGAATGTGATAGTATAATAAAAAGTAAAAAAAGAATTCACAAATCTTCAATATCTATGGAACATGATATTTTTTCGAAATATTTTGTAAACAGTGACGGTGCAAAAATAACTCAAAGATTCGAAGACACAATAGCCAATGTTACTGCAACTGCACATGAATCTGGTTTGACAGAATCTGTTAATGCTACAGAAGGAGGTAGGGGAGGATTGGAAATGATATTAGATAAAAATGACATTATGAATACATCTGAATTTGTAGCACAGAAAGCTTCAGAACTTTTAGATGCTAAAACTGCTAAAGAAGAAAAAGCAACCGTTGTAATGAATCCTGACTTTGTTGCTCTTCTCTCGCATGAAATTCTTGGTCATCCATCAGAAGCAGATAGAGTACTTGGAAAGGAAATGGCCTGGGCGGGGGGTGCTTGGTGGGCAGGAAAATTAGGGGAAAAAATTGGCTCTGAGAAATTAAATGTAATAGATGATCCTACCTTGCCAAGTCTTGGATATTACAAATATGATGATGAAGGAGTTTTTGCAAAATCAAAATCGTTGATAGAAAACGGCGTTCTAGTAAATCACATGCAAAGCAGAGAAACTGCATCAATTTTCAATACTGAACCAAATTCTGGAATGCGAGCTACGGGCTATGGGTTTATGCCGTTAATTAGAATGGCATGTACGTGCATAAAGGGAGGAGATTGGGATCCTCAAGAAATGATAAAAGAAGTAAAAAATGGCTATCTTATTTCTAACATGAAAGTTCCATCTATTGACATGATGAGATACAACTGGAGCATATCATGTCAATTTGCACAAAAGATAGAAAACGGCGAATTAACAGAATTACTTAGGGATGTAATTGTTATGGGAATTGCCCCTGATTTTTTCAACTCAATTGATGCATGTGGAAAAGATTTCACAGTAAGACCGATTACAAATTGCGGTAAAGGTGATCCTATGCAAATTATGCGAATGGGTAACGGTGGACCACATGTGAGGGGGATTGCTACAGTAAAAAGTGTGGGAACATAAATGTCAGATTTAATGGATACATTACGGTTACAAGTAATATCCTGTACAAAATGCAATCTTTCAAAATCAAGAACTAACGCCGTTGCAGGAAAAGGAAATTACAATGCAGAAATAATGTTCATAGGGGAAGCACCAGGAAGAAACGAAGATTTGAAGGGTGAGCCATTTGTAGGTGCTGCAGGAAAAATTCTATCAGAAGCATTAGAATATGCTGGTCTGTCAAGAGACGATGTTTTTATAACAAATGTTGTAAAATGTCGGCCACCAAACAATAGGGTTCCACTGCAAGAAGAAAGAGATTCTTGTCACCCATACCTATCTGGAGAACTTGATATCATTAAACCCAAAATTATCTGTATATTAGGAAATACTGCCTATAGTTCTATCTTAGGTGGTGACTCTATTACGAAGAACAGGGGTAAAATAATTAAAAAAAATGATCAGTTGTATTTTCTTAGCATACATCCAGCTGCAGTAATATACACCCCAACTCTTAAACAAGTCTTAAAAGATGATATCAAAACACTTGTAGAAATACTTGGAAAAATAAAAAAAGGAATTCAAGTAGAGACTTTGTCATGAGAATTATCCCGCGTTCATTTTATGATAGGGATACAGTCGATGTTGCTCAGGACTTGTTAGGCAAACTGCTTGTACGAAGAATTGGACAAAAAATAA
>Ga0207089_1007_pt2 | contig 32052 bp, 34 predicted proteins | sample Alteio_BWMinHeat_49_FD_153571 | JGI IMG/M metagenome (GOLD analysis project Ga0207089, IMG submission 153571) | Enriched cells from forest soil in Barre Woods Harvard Forest LTER site, Petersham, Massachusetts, United States -... | ecosystem: Environmental > Terrestrial > Soil > Temperate forest >...
TTGCTGTAAGCAACAGCTTGATTGTAATACGACCATTCATATTTTGGATTGAGACTGATAGCCTTTTTGTATGCTTCTATTGCTTCTTGCAGCTTACCTGTTTCTCTCAAACAAGAACCGCGTACGCAATGTGCCTCAGCATAATTATTATTTAGTCTAATAGCTTCATTCGCTTCTCTTAAGCTCCCGACATAATCCTTCTTTCCGAACAAATCGCAAGCACGTTGGAAATGTGGCTGAGCTCCCCCTTCCTGTGGTAGAGAGACAACCGGTTTAGGTAGTGTCGCTACTGCATCAATGAGTTTTTTATTCGCTGCTTCCTTTGATTCTTCAACTGAAGCAACCATCCCAGTAATAGCTGCTGTTGATATTGCAGAAACAGGAGCGGACGGTGACTCTATCATTGTTGCACTTATAAATGGTGCTGTAGGTGTAGAGCCCACAGTCAATAGTTGGTTTGAATCATAAATTCCCGTAGCAATCATGCTACCACCTAAATATCCGATTCCAGATCCTACAAGTCCAAACCCTAACGCACACGCGGCTTGTGCATAGGGTGTAAATGGCGCGCAATAAACTGCTCCGGCTGCAGCAAATTCTGTTCCAGTAATGAATGCGCCAGTCCAACCACCCGCAATTCTCGCTGCTTCGCGATAAGTATTATTGTGATTTCCTGAGACTTGATTGCGTTCATATTCACGATATAAATTAGTAGCATCTAACGCAAATCCTGTCGCTGTTAATCCATGTCCTATTAATCTAGCTGTTATCCAAAAGTTCTGACCCGAATTTACTGCAGGGACATAATTGGGATTCGGTATAAATTCACCTTGCGCTGTTCGGACACGGTAACTTCCATTGATATCATCAATGAATCTAGTTTGAGGACCTGCTCGCCAACAACCTTTTACTTCGTTTGGTTCAATTCGTGAGGGTATTGCTCTTTCCATCTCCTGCCTCAGTTGCGCAAGTTCCAATGCAGTAATTGGACTATTAAGTCTAATTAATGCATCCACAACATTGACTGGTGTATTTTTAGGATGAATTTCATAAACATAAGACGGTGTACCTTCTTCCGATAAAGAAGAGAAAGGGAAAAAAGCAGCGGTTTCTCTCGACACCGAGGTGGATATATAACCACTATCACCTAGACTAACGCCATTAGGAGGATTTGCATGCAAATATAAATTAGCATTTGTGCCACGCGCAGTAAAACCGTCACGGAAAATTCGATTGAATTCTCTTTCATCCCCTCGATACACAGGTTCTATGGCAACTGGAATCGGAGTACCACCAAACACAAATCCTATTCGTGTAGAAGATAAATCGGGTCTATTCGTTGCTGAAGTAGATGATGCATTTTCAGGTTGTTGAGCGGGGATCCTAGATGAAGACATAAAACCTCATTATTAAAGCAAACCTCGGATTGTTTTTGACCTATTATAGGAGTTTGAGTCAAATTGCATATTTATGTAGAACAAAATATATAATTTCGATAATTGTACATATAGAGATGCAAAGAAATATCCGTAGTTTTACGGAGTTTTATTAACCCTCAGTTGAAAATGACGCGTGTTTGCTGATACGTGATGAGCCAACATATTACGGCCCTCGGTCTAGCTGGTGGTTCTTCTATTGCATATTCTGCAACAATTTCAAATAAAGAAGTGGCAGGCAGTGTGCCAGGTCTTACTGGATCTCTTTCAAAAATTGGATTTCTGACTCCATTGCAATCTTCTGTAATTTTTCTGATGAAAGACGACCTGAATTTAAGTTTGCTTCCGAAAAAGTCTCAATATTAGGCAAAGAAATAGAAAGATTTTGCAATAATGCCGAGCTAAAATGACCTTGAACCAAATGCACATCCAAAACATGGCCGCCATATTTTCTGTCGCTAGAAATAAAGTGAAAATGAAACCCAGGGAGAGAAATTTTTTCCCAATAATCGGGAAACCAGAATCCTACCATGCTGCCTTCAACATTTTCTAAATCAAATATGACTTGCCCTTTTATTGCTTCTACAACAGGTGGATAAGGTTTATTTTGCTTGCATACACTACGTATTTTTAATGATTTCATTTTTCCATCAATTCGCAAGGCATATGGGAAATTTTTTTTTAGTAATTTTTTATCCAGAATAGTATTTAGCTGGTCATAGGATTGAATGTCCTGTAAGTCGATGTGCTCTTTGGATTCAAAATTCACAACCTGCACGAAAGGAGTTACCTGACTGTCATTAACTGCATAAACCTTTCCATCTGATTTAATCTGAAAATATTCCCCATCAACCGCGACCATCTCACCGTCGAAATCTTTGAATGTCCCCAAACCCATTATGTTTTTTTCATGCGGCAAACAGGAAAACTTACAATCTCCATCAAAAACTCCTTGCTCCATTGCATTACACAAAGAGATCTGCAACAAGTGATTAGGTAAAAGTCTATTAAACATTGCAACACCTCATATTCGAAAATTTCTGATTGAACTAAACCGCTTCGCGGTAATTGTCCCTGCTCGAGCTCCAACCTTCTAATAAGCCGCCTAGATTAACCGAAATTAAATTGATTACAAAAAGATCATATCAGACATGTAAGATTAATAATATTACTCAAAGTGCCCTGTCTTGTTGAATAATGTGGTTTCTGAGATCACAAAACCAAACAAGACGAGAGCGTTCCTGTTTGTTGTTTGTGATTTCACAACCACAAACAACTCAACAGGAGCGGTTATTATGACAACTTTACGAGAAAAAATGAAACAAGAAATGACATTAAGGGGGCTTTCTAATGGAACACAACAGCAATACTTACAAGCCGTAACAAGGCTTCATGATCACCATAAGCGCTCTCCCGCTCAATTGAGTGAAGCAGAGATTAAGTCCTTTTTATTATCAACGCCAAATCAAGCCTGTTCAGCAAGCACCTATAACGTGATGATTCATGGGTTAAAATTCTTTTATGAGGTTGTGCTTAATCAAAAAATGTTAGCTATAAATTTGCCAAGAAAAAAAGAGCCGCAAAAGCTGCCTGATATTTTAAGCCAATCTGAAGTTGAGCGAATTATTAAAGTCACTCACAATTTAAAGCATCGAACCATTTTAATTCTGATTTATGGTGCGGGCTTGCGAGCTCAAGAAGTCGCGTCGTTACGCGTGAAAGACATTGATAGCGATCGCTCTGTGATTCACATTCGACAAGGCAAAGGAGGAAAAGATCGCTACGTGTTACTATCGCCCGTCATGCTTTCCTCGTTGCGAACATATTGGAAAAAATGTCGATCGAAAAAATCTAATCCAACCGATCAAAAAGAAAATGATTATCTTTTTCCTGGATCGAAAGGTAAAGCGCTATCAGCAATGAGCGTTGGGGCGATTTACAAAAAATCAAAAAAATTAGCTGGCATAAAAAAACAAGGTGGTGTTCATGCGCTTCGTCATTATGTCGAGTTCCAAATTATGCGAAGTTCATAATATTTACCCTTATTTTTAGCCTGATTTCATAATTTAAACTCGACATAATTAGAGCGACTTTAAGAACTTAATTAGACTATCATTCGGCTTATAACGTAACGATTTTATTTTCGGATCTTTTATTTTATTAAGAGCATTCTCTTTCATTTTGAGATCTGCTTTTATATAAACTTGAGTGCTTTCAATTGATTCATGTCCAAGCCAAATGGCTATAATCATTGTATCAATGCCAGCTTCAAGTAGTTGCATTGCTGCTGTATGACGAAGTGAATGTGGTGAGATACGCTTTCTTTTCAAGGTTTCGCAATTATCACTTGCTAGTCTAATGTATTTTTTTAATATGTAGCGGAATCCATCCCTGCTTAATTTTCCTTTACGAGCATTAGTAAATATTAAACTTTCATTATTGGCCTTATTTTCATTAAGCCATGATTTTAGAACTGAAGCCGTATTTTTTGTTATAGGTGTTGCTCGTTCTTTACGACCTTTTCCAACACAATGCACATGAGAGCTTGATCCAAGAGTGATATTATTCCAGCATAGGTTAATGAGTTCTGAAACACGCAAGCCCGTTCGGATCGCAAGAAGTATTAGGATGTAGTCGCGACGGCCAAGCCAAGTTGTTCTGTCAGGAGTAGCCAACAATGCATTTATTTCATTAGAAGTTAGAAATTGAACTACTGGATAATCATGTTTTTTGTGCGGAATTGCTAATATTTGCTGTATAAGGTTACTTTGTTCGGGATAAAGAAAAGAAGCGTATCGGAAACAAGAGTGAATTGCTGCGAGCCTTTGATTTCTGCTTCTAATGGAAATATTTCTGATTTTCTCTAACTCTTTTAAAAATTCTTTGATTACATCAACAGTAATATTTTCAATTTTAATAGTTGATGGATCCTTTTTTAAATGCTTTTGAAGAAATTTCAGAAATAAGCAAAATGTATCTCGATAAGATGAAATTGTATGTCCACTGGCTTGTCGCTGCGAGATTAAATAGTCAGTAAAAAATGTTTGTACCAGTACTGAAAAATTATTTGTTTTCATTGCTATTCTCCTATATTTTTTTCAAGTCGAGTTGTTGCTTGGGCAAGAAGCTCAGGAGTACCTGTAACGTACCAGTAAGTGTCGGTTGGTTTTTTATGACCTAGATAAGTAGAAAGCAATGCAATTTTTTTATCGATATTAATTCCCTTACGATACCAATCAAGAAGAGTCTTAACGGCAAAACTATGACGAATGTCGTGTATACGTGGTCCATTTGAATCAAGAGGATCACGAAGTCCTATCTGCTTTGATATTTTAATAAAAACATATCGTGCACTCCACTCTGTTATACGCCTTCCTCGATCAGAGAGAAAAAATGCATTGATATCATCCACTGGAAATTGATCACGAATTTTATTGTATTTTTTTAATTGGTGAATAGTTGTTTGATGTAATGGTAGGAGACGTGATTTATTGAACTTTGAATTATGAATAATTATCCAGTTATTCTTTACATCAATGTCGTCACGGTTTAATGAAATAAGTTCACTAATCCTACATCCTGTTACTGCCATTAATCCAAAGAAAGTAAAGTAGGTATGGTGACGAAGCCCTCGCGATGATAATAACTGGCAAGCTTCTAACAGTTGTTTAATTTCTTTCTCACTGTAAATATAAGGTGTTGCACGATTTGGCTGCTGTGATAAAAGGCATGACGGTGGAACTTCTGTGCGTCGATCCTCCGCCATCCGGTATTGAGCAAATAGCCTAACAATACTTAATCGCCGTGACCAATAGGATCGTTTAACATTTTGAGGAAGTGTAGCCCATTCTAGAGTTAATTTAACAGTAATGTATTGGGAACCTTTTTTCTTCAAATATTTTATAAATTTTTTTAAATATCGTTCTGATTCTTTGAGTTGATAACCAAGAGATCTTCTCACCTTAATGTATTCGTGTAACGAGGTCGTTAATGATTTCATTGTGGAACCTCCATTCATTTAATTGGCCACGGTTGAGCTAGCTCTCTTAAACTAACAACATTAATTTTGGTATAAATGGCAGTGGTATCAATAGAACAGTGCCCAAGCAATTCTCCAATCTCAAAGAGAGTTGCTCCATTGTTCAAGGTTTCCATAGCGGCTGTGTATCGAAGAAGATGCGCACCCATTTGTTTAGGTTTAAGCCCAGCAGCAATAAGCGCTCTACGAACTATTGAGCTGATGCTACTGGGATTACATAGCCCCCTATAAGGAGGTTGAGTACCAATAAATACCTGACGATCTAAACATTTTGGACGAACATAACGAATATAAAAAGCAAGTGCGGTTCCGACATCATCGGGAAGTGGAAGTATTCGATGTTTTCTACCCTTCCCGCTAATATCTAATTCACCTAAGTCCCAATTAATATTATCTAGAGTTAGATTAAGCACTTCGGATGCTCTTAATCCTAATCGCATCAACAAGAGTAAAATAGCATAATTACGCCGTCCATTTGGTGTGCGACGATCACATGCTTTTAATAGTTTTTTAGTTTCCGATTTAACAAGAAATACAGGAAGATACGCAGCTCGCCAACTGGGCATGGTTGGAATACAATCTGCAAGTTGAACTCGGAGCTTACCAATCATCACTAAATATCGAAGAAATGATCGAAGTCCACAAACCATTCTCTCGGTACTTTTCGGCTTGTAGTGCGCATTGAACTTTCTGATGTGTTTCAATATTACATTTTGTGTAATCTTTCGTGAATTAAATTTATTTTTACCAAACTGGTTATAAAGGAAGTCACAAATAATATCTTTATTTCTTTTTATCGTTGAAGGACAAAGTCCCTTATCTTCATCCAGATATTTTGTATAAGCTTGTATTATTTCCTCGTCATATTTATTTTCTGGTATCAAAGGAAGTGATAGTGGTATAACTTTTTTTGATCGAAGGTAATCAACAAAAAACCTAAGCATCTTTTGATTACCTCTTTGCACAAAACTTTTTGTTTGTTTTTTTCTAATCCTAACAAAGTAATTTAGTCGTTCTTCATTTAAATCAAAAAGATCAATAGTATTTTTCATTAACCACTGACTCAATTTTCTAATAACAACTAAATAAAATCGCAGTTGTTTTTTCGAATAGCCCAACTCCTGCAAATGCAGTGCAAAATCATCAATATATTTACCAATCACACCTTGGCGTAATTCCTGAATGATAAGTTTATTTCGATATATTTTTTCTAACATGGCCGTTCTCCACAAAAGTAAATTTGATTACTTCTATTATGGAAAAAGTGCAGCTAATTATGCTGAGTTGCGCAAAAAAGTTTTAAGTATTTTTCTATTTATTACAATGAGTTAATAAGATTGTAGAAAATAGCTCTGCATAATTTGGAACTCGACATAATGACGCTTATGCCGAGCTCGGCATAATCGGCATGCATTTGCAACTCATGCACTAGAATCAGGCGCGGATCTGTATATGATAAAACAGCTATTGGGCCATTCAAGTCTCACTTCAACGGTACGATATTTGCGAATGACAGATAAAACACGTCAGATGGTTGAATCCCCTGTTGAACAACTGAATTTATAACCTAATCAGGTGTGTGACCAACCAGACAGGAAGAAAACATCTGTCGAATTAGCCGATGTTTTTTTGAAATATGCTGATAGCTATATTGAGCAACGTGGTGTTTCTGCTGCCCAAAATAAAGCAATCAAAGCTATTTCCCGTTGTAGAACATCCGCATTAGGTGGGCATGTTGCACGTTGCAATCATTGTGGCGAGATAGAAATTTCGTATAACTCTTGTCGATATCGTCACTGTCCAAAGTGTCAGACAATGAAACGGTTTCGATGGTTAGAAGATCGAAAAAAAGAACTTTTACCTGTTAATTATTTTCATGTCGTGTTCACCCTCCCTCACGAATTAAATCCCATTGCATCTTACAATCCATCGATCATTTATAATCTGTTATTTAAAGCCGCATGGTCTACTATTAACACATTAGGCCAAGATAAAAAAAGATTGGCAGGTCTCATGGGTATGCTGTCTTTTCTCCACACATGGAGCCAAAATTTAGGCCAGCATATTCATTTGCACTGCATTATTCCTGGCGGAGCGTTGTGTGATGTGGACGGTCAAAAAGAATGGCGCTCATCTAAACCAGGATTTTTATTCCCCGTTAAAGTGATATCCAAATTATTTGGAAAAACATTTTTGACTGTATTACAGAAAGCGTTTGCGAATAATGAACTCTGTTTCAAGGGGGTCGTCAGTCATCTATCCGAACCTAAAGAATTCGGAAAACTAATCGCTCTGCTCACCACTAAAAGCTGGAATGTTTATGCCAAAGAGCCTTTTAATGGTGCTGAGGGTGGATTGGAGTATCTTGCTCGGTATGTCTCTAAAACAGCTATCGGGAACGAGAGAATTTTATCGTGCAATAACAACCAAGTCACTTTCAAATGGCGAGATTATTCTGATCAAAATAAATCGAAAATCATGACACTCGAAGCGCATGAATTTATACGACGATATTTATCACATGTATTACCTGATAGATTTATGCGAGTACGTTCATTTGGATTTCTGGCAAATGCTTGCAAAACTGAGAATCTAAATCTTATTCGTTCGTTATTAAATTCAGATGAGACGAAACAAATTGATATGCCAAGCACTGTTTCGTCATCAAAACCATTCGTATTAAATAACAAAATTATCGAACCATCTGCAAGTGTTACTAAAAAAGAGTCCACGGCTGATTTAATAAAACGAATGATGGGCGTTGATGTTGAGCTTTGCAAACACTGCAAAATAGGACGATTAGTAATAATTCAATCTTTTTCTGGGGCCATGAAACCAGCTATTTATTTGGATCCTTCATGATTGATAAGACAGTGACTGTGTTTTTAGCTAGAAAAATATTTTTTAAAAATTCTGCCAAAGTCGGAAGGATTTCGCTCATCTTGATTACAACAAACCCATTAAAAAAAACAAAAATTGAATTAGCTGAAGGGATTTATTCATTAAAAAATTATAAAAATATCAGCATCAGCGGTAGATATTTAATCAAAAGCAAAAGATGCGAGCACGAGTATCTTAAAAAACGCATATCCTACCAAAAACAAAATCCATAAAGCACTTCGGTCAAGTTCACAGTTGCGGTTCAGTTCAATGAGTCTTTTTTACAATGCGAATTGAGATCAGCGTTCTTGTTTAATTCAATGGTCGCACTGCAAAAAAGACGCTATTCATTATACGTACAGACACATAAAAAAGTATCCGTAGTTTTACGGAGTTTTATCTCGTTTGTTATGAATAAAATTTCTCACAATAGATTTGAATAAATTATTCTTGGTCAATTCCAAAATTAATTCAACTTTAGAATTAACTGCTGCCTTTTGTTTGCTGTTCTCTAGATATGTTTCTACAGTTCGTGGTGACAATCCGAGTATTTTCGCTGTTTCTTTGGTGGTTTTATTATGATAAAGCAAAATTAAACATTCCATTTCTCTTCGAGAGAAGTGAGCGTTATTAAAATTTCCACCTAAATAATATTTTTTAGGTTGTATTTCTAAGTTTTTATCATGGTTTAAATGTCGATTATTAGGTAATGCAATTTCGTAGTGATATTTTTCCTCATACGCTTTTTGCAATTCTTTATCATGAAATAATGATTCTCTAATATAAAGTACATAATTCCAAAGCTGATCAATGTTATGTATAAGATAAGGATCTACTTTTTCATACCCACTGTCAGCGCAGATATGAAAAAATTCAACGAATTCTTTTCCTCTTTCAATAAGAGTAATACCGTTACCATAATTATTATCGATACAATCTTTAAATAAATTTTGTGTTTGTTGATTTAACGAAAACATGGATGAAATAGACCAAAGTTGGTAGCTCGATTCTGGCCCATCTATTAACACATCTTCTGTACCTGCAAGATGATAATTATTTTTTAGCAAAACTTCGCCCCAACTTGGATCAGAAATCAGATACGAACGTGAACCATCATTATAAAGTCTTGCAAGTCCCACATAATTAATTGGTGTTGCATTAAAAATAGGTTCACATAGTTCTCGGAATTGTTGACCATGCGTCACCATTACATGTTTTATACCCATCTATTGCTGACCTGTTTGAATTTATTCTAGCGCCTGGAAGTTTGTGCAATATATCATCATATCGGGGTCAATGCGATAAAATAATCTAATAGCCCCATTAAATCTAATGTGATCAACTGTAGTGAACTAATCAGAAGGATTTTATTATGAAATTAATTAAACTTACTGGATTTATTAGCTTACTTTTCATGGCTGTCTGTTGCTTTGCAGATAACGTCTCGGGTACTTATGAGCTTACCAATGTGATGGAGATGGTGGGCGCAATTACACTTAAGTAAACAGGGTCAAATACAAAATTGATATAGGTTAAAAAACTAATTTATTATTTATAATTAATAAGTTTTAATTTTGTAGTCACCCTATACCAAATTTGTACTTGACCCCATAACCTCTTCTCGCTCGTTAAAAGGCGCATTGAATTTAACAAGCGCTGTATTCTTTCCATAACTTACACGGCTCAGTGCATCTGCACTCTCCGGAGGTACAACCAAACTATTTTGTAAATCCCTTTTCAATTCAACTGGCAATAAATAATCTAAAATGATATTTGTTAAGTCTATCGGTGCCGACTTGGTACCATTACTTGTCAAAGCTTCATGAATGGATGTTGGTATATCAAGTGAGCGATACACTACTGCATCTCTAGCAGGAAGTGGTGCAAGCGCTGTAGATTGACTTAACTTTTCAGCAAGCAAAACATTTTCACGAAAGTAAACAGGGTCAAATACAAAATTGATATAGGTTAAAAAACTAATTTATTATTTATAATTAATAAGTTTTAATTTTGTAGTCACCCTATACCAAATTTGTACTTGACCCCATAACCTTCATATACCAAATTTGTACTTGACCCCATAACCTTTGTACTTGACCCCATAACCTCTTCTTGATTTTTTCATCGTCATTATTTTTCATAAAATTTCTACATGATCCGTCATTACAAGCCCAATATTTTTCGAGCTTGCAATGACAGAAATGGGAGAATTAATTGCATTTTCCCGTTGTCCCATCAGGAAGAATCGCATCACAAATTGTACGCGCTGAGGATAATTGCTGATTGGTCAATTTTGCATGATATAAATTGGCATTTGAAAAATCCGCGGCGCTTACATTTGCATTGCTAAAATCTGCATCTGTAAAGTTTCCACGCAATCGCCCCTTGATTAAGGTTGCATCAACAAATTTAGCGCCAGAGGCTGATGAAATCTCAACTCCAACAGCATTGGCCCCAGAAAAATCTGCCAAGGTATAATCCCCCTGTAAGTCAGCATTAGACAGATTTGCATTCGTTAAATTTGCATGCTGGTGGTTGTCGTATATGCTAGCCCCACTTAAATTACATGAAGGACAGCTGTTTATTTCTTTAAATTTTTTTACATCCGTCGGGTCATAATTAGCAGCAGCGCACACTGTAACTGACGCACAAAATAAAATAACAGACATAGATAATAGTTTTTTCATGAAAAGTTCCTTGTTAAAAAATGAAAATAAAAAAATTTCGCTTTAGAGCTGGAGTTTGAGATGTGCTTGAATGGTGGGTCGTCTGCGATTCGAACGCAGGACCAACAGGTTAAAAGCCTGCTGCTCTACCGACTGAGCTAACGACCCGGAATAGAATTGTTACTAATCTTGAGGCGCCAATAATACAGAATTTAAAAAAAATATCAACGCCCTTCAGCGTCTCCCCATAAAAATTTATGTAATTGAATCTGCATTCGAACTGGAAGCTGATCTTCTAATATCCAATCTGCTAATTCACCCGCCGGTTGATCATGATAACTTGGGGAAAAAAGCACCTGACAAAGGTTAGGTAATTGATATTTATACATGATTTCTTTGGCCCACTCATAATCCATGCGATCACATATGACAAATTTAATTTGATCGTGGGCATGAATGAATTGCATATTTTGAAAATAATTTTTCTCGACTTCGCCTGAACCAGGAGTTTTGATGTCCACGACTTTCACCACCCGTTTGTCTACATGAGAAGCATCCAGTGCACCACTCGTTTCCAGAGAAACTTCATAATTCACATCACATAATCGGGTTAATAATTCTAAACACGCTTTCTGAGCCAAGGGTTCGCCGCCGCTAACAGTCACATAACGGGTCTTATACTTAGCCACTTCTGAAAGAATATCATCTATGTCGTGCCAAACGCCGCCCTGAAAAGCATAAGCAGTGTCGCAATAGCCGCATCGCAATGGACAGCCTGTCAGACGAATAAAAACGGTTGGCAAGCCAACCGTTCTCGTTTCCCCCTGGAGGGAGAAAAAAATTTCAGTGATACGCAATCGACTCATAAATTAATGACCCTCGGATTTGAGTTCCTTTAATTGCTGGGCCGCTAATCGTGCTGAAGTGGTCCCTGGATAATGCGCCATGACTTTTTTAAATGTCGCTTTTGCTTCAACCCATTTAAATTGAGCCGCATAAATCATTCCAAGTTTAACCTGTGCATCAGACACCTTCGGACTATCTGGATAATTGGTCACGACGCTCGCAAATTCGGCTACCGCTTGATCTTTTTTCTTTTGCAAACCGTATAATTCACCCAACCAATAATGCGCATTGGCTGCCGATTGCCCACTGGGATATTTCTTCAGCATGTTTTGCAAAACACCGATCGCTTGATCAAACTTGCTGTCTTTTATCAAATCGTATGCGCTTTGATACATCTGTAATTCTTCTTGTTCCGAATTAGCGTTCGGCTTAACTTCGTTTTTATTTACAGCTGGACTCACAGAAGAAGCTGTCGCAGGAGGAGTAGCTAGCGAATCATCCGATGGGGTATTTGAAATAGCTGCAGCTGCTTGGTCATTTGCATGTTCTTCTGCTAAAACAGAGGCTGATTTTGGCTTAAGCTTAGTCACTGTAGATGTTTTTTGTTGTTTCGGTTTTAACGTCGTTTTGGGTGTGACAGGCTGGTCATCGTCAGAGGGTTTCTCGGTTGCAATGGGTGGGCTTGCTATCGATTGCTGCTTGTTAATCCGCTTATCCAGATCAGAATACATAGAGCGCTGCTGACTTTGCATTTGCTGCAATTGGTGCGTCAACGACTCAATTTGTCCACGTAACGATTGGACTTCAGCTTGCAGATCACTTACCTTCGCGGCAGAATTCGAATGCTGCAAATTTGTTATTTGCTGCTCCATCCGCGCAATACGCTGATCTAGCGGTAAAGATTGTGAAGGCTGCGACTGCTCTGAAGGGGCATATTGTCTTGGAGGAGGAGTTGCTTGAGAAGTAGCGGGAGCTTGCGGTTGGGGGGCTTGCGGCGGCGGTTGCGGCGGCCCTCCTGCATTTCCATCAGCCGGCTGCCCATCAAACTGAGGGGGATAATTATCCACATCATACACAGGCGCATCTTCAGCAAAAGCCGTTATGGCGATGCTTGATAGCATCGCCGTCACAAACACTCTCTTCAGAGATTTAATTAACATAGGGTTATCTCTTCACAATGACAATAATAGCCCGACGGTCTAGTTGAAAATCTTGATCTGTATGACCTGGAGTCGCAGGACGCTCTGCACCATAACTAACGACTCGGATTTGGTTAGGATTCACGCCGCGCGATTGTAATATCTCCAACACAGCTTTAGCGCGATTTTCGCCGAGAGCGACGTTATATTCACGACTGCCGCGAGGATCTGTATGACCTTCTAAAATGATTTTGGCGTTAGGATGAGCAATCAACCAATCTGCATTGGCTAGAATAGCTGACTTGTCTTGTTCTCGCACAGTGTATTTATCATAATCAAAATAGTAGGTACGTTGAGCTAATTTCCCCGCTTTGCCATTATTACCTTGATCACCATAATTTCCGCCTTCGCCGAGGCCTGAGCTTTGTGCGCCACCGCCACTCATATCATTCAACCCCATGGCTGTTTCGCCGTTCGCGCTTCCACGTTTAGTCGTAGAGCAAGCGCCCAATGCTAAAATGCTGCAACTGATTATTAATATCTGTGTTAATTTTTTTAACTTCATGACCTTTCTCCCTGGGTTATCAAATCAAGATTAAAACGGTGACCAGGCTGGATCCTGGACTTCACCATTGCGTGCCGGCAGACGAACTTGCACGCTGCCGTCACTTGCAACCATTGCCAACATACTGCGTCCCGAGTAAATCGTGCCGTATAATACCATACTGCCATTCGGCGCCATACTAGGAGATTCGTTATCCGTGCCGGATGAATTGGTTAACACACGAAAAATACCGCTATTCAAATCCAGAATGCCGATATTATATAACTTGGATTCTTGGTTCAGCATCACAATGTGATTGCCATCGGGTGTGAAAGACGCTCTGGCATTATAATTTCCATCATAAGTGATGCGCGTCACTGCTCCAGTGGTTAAATCTTTTTGATAAATTTGCGGACCACCGCTACGGTTTGAGGTGAAAATAATCGATCTGCCATTGGGTGACCAGGAAGGTTCTGTATTGATGGACCAGTCATTCGTTATCTGAGTCAAACGATTGGATGCCAGATCCTTCACATAAATATTCGCCGATCCGCTTTTCGACAATACCAGCGCCAGTTTTCTGCCATCAGGAGACCACGCAGGCGCACCATTAATACCACGGAAATCAGAAATCATACGGCGTGAACCTGTCACGACATCTTGAATGTAGATGGCGGCATGTTTATTTTCAAATGAAACATAGGCAATTTGTCTGCCGTTAGGTGACCAAGACGGCGACATAATGGGTTCGCTCGACGTTAGCAAAGGTTTAGGATTATATCCATCCGCGTCAGACACTTCCAGCGTATACTGGGCTGAACTATCGGACGAACGCTGCACCACAATGTAAGCTAAACGCGTAGAAAACACGCCTTTCACCCCAATAATCTGAGAATAAATCATGTCACTGATATGATGCGCCACACGCCGCAATTCTGGCTCAGTCACCACAAATGTTTTGGCAAGTGCTGCTTTCGCTTCTGCTGCCTCATCTTTACCGCGATAGGTATCGACTAACTTAAAACTGACTTTATAGCGACCGCCACCGACATCCTCGACTTTCCCCATGACCACATTATCGGCACCTATGCTACGGTAATAACGCAATGGCATATCGGGACTGACGGATGCACCGCCATACACTTTGAAACGACCACTGTTTTTTAAATCATTATTAATAACAACAGAAACATCTTGCGCAGGCGTAGCACCGCCTTCTACGGCGAATGGAACGATTGCGATAGGTGATGCTCCAGCAATACCCCGAGTCAATTCCATACTCAATATGGCAAAAGCATGATTTGAAATAAACAAACTCAAACCAAACAATAAACTGGCTAATAATTTTCGCATATGAGCACATATCTCCAGATGTCTTATAAGAATAGGGGGAAACAGAGGCGATATATATCATATCTTTTTTGAGAAGGGAATTAGGAAGCAATTTCACTTGCCAGAACAGGATAACCCAATAAGGACCCTTGCATGATAGCACAGCCTAACGAAAGTAATTTATTTTTCTGCTGAACATCTTCAACACCTTCTGCAACCACGCTGGATTGCAAACTTTTTGCCAGCGCAATAATGGTTTTAACAATCGCCTCACTTTCTTGGTTGGTCGTCACATCATAAATAAGCGTTCGGTCTATTTTGAAAATATCGATAGGCAAGCGGCGCAAATGCTGTAACTGCAAACGACTCGCGCCAAAATTATTAATTGCAATTTGCACACCCAGACGTTTCATCATATGCAGCATTTTTTCAACCAGTTCAATTTTAGTCTGTAGTGAAGACTCCGTAATTTCAAACACCAAACTCCGCGCATCCAATTGTGTTTCTTGCAAAATGCTTGAAACTTTCTGGATAAAATGTGAATTCTCAAATTGCTTTAAAGAAATGGGCATCGCAACAGATTGTGGATTAAACCCATGCTTACGCCATTGCAATAAATCACGGCATGCGCTTCTTAATAACCATTCATTAATCGCGAAGAAGCTATTATTTTTTTCTGCTAGCCGATAAATTTCTTCAAGGGTGACTTGGCCAAACTCAGGATGCTGCCATTGCAAGAGAGCTTCTATGCACATCACTTCTTTTGTTTCCAAATCAATTCGCGGTTGATAATAAATAGTAAAATCCTGAAAAGTGGATTCATTGCAGAGACATGAACTTAAAATTAATTCTCGCTTGCTGAGTATCTGCATTTCTTCACGAAAGAATTGATAAGTATTGTTGCCAGCAAATTTTGCTTGATGTAACGCAATGTCAGCATTTTTCAATAATGTTTTACCCTCATTGCCATCACTGGGAAATATAGCAATGCCGACACTCGCCGTGATATAGAGTTCTTGGCCTTGCACCACAATCGGGCGTGACACAGCGTCAAGCAATCGTTGCGCAATATAGGCCGCTGTTTCAGCTTTTGCGATTTGAGTAAAAATAAAAACGAATTCATCTCCGCTGAAACGACTGACGGTATCAACCTGACGCACACAGGTCAGCAAGCGTTGGGCAATTTCTTTCAACAAAAAATCGCCTCGATCATAGCCCAACGCATCATTAATAATTTTAAAACCGTCCAGATCTAAAGACATGACACTAAAAGTCAATTGATGGCGGATACTTTGATTAATCGTTAAAGTCAGATGATCTTCGAAGATTTTACGGCTTGATAATCCCGTTAATGGATCGGTTAAAAGATCATAGGAAATTTTTTGTTGCAGTGCCATTAATTCTTTTTTTAATAACTGCTGGTTTTCCATTTCTTTTTGCAACTGAGTTTCTATAGCTTTGGATTCCTGTTTTATTTTTTGCATGTTGCGTGCGCACTGCAATAGATAAAACCCTAATACGATGATGACGGCGATTAAACCGAGCTGTGGCATCACAATTCATTCCTCCATGAACTAATGTCCTTCAACCAAAGGTAGCAACAACACACAACGAACGGAAGTGAAAATAAAAAATCTATATTAATCATCATGTTATCCGATGACGGATAAGGGACGCTAAAATGGTAAAATAAAATTATGTTAAAAATCAACATGTTATATTTTTCCTCGCAAAAATCACTTCTGGAATATCAAAATTTATGTTATTAATCAACTAGTTATGCAAAACGTCCCAGGGCGAGTTTAGTGGTCATAATTCACAAATAAAGTCGTAACAACACATACCTTATGATGTGTTTGGAGCAAGAATAGGTTTATTCGCTCCATGAGCAATCGCATTAACCCGGATATTTAAGAGCTTAGCAGGAGTTGCTGCTTTAAGACTCTCTTAATGTATATATATTAGTCTATTGTACCAATAAATTAACGAGACATGAGTATGTTATCGCGATATATCAAGTTTGCTTTTTTCTTTGCTCTCGGCATAAGAGATTTTAAAAGTTTAGTGGTGGCACCTAGTGCCGCAAAAGTAAACATTAATCTTCCGCCAGAATGTAAGGGTTTAGATTTAATTAAAGGTAATCCCATTACAGCTAAGACAACTTTCTTTGGCTCAGCGTTGTTGCGAGGAGCCAAGGGATTTGAACACTTACATAATCTGGACTTTAGCCATTTTCTTGATTTTTAGGTAGGGTGGGCAAAATATTGCGCGCCTTATTACTATTTGGCCTTGCGGTGGGCACGGCTAAAGAGCAGCCTTTGCCCACCCTACTAAAGCACGCGCAATATGTGCCCACCATTGTGAAAATGGCTAAAGTCCAGATGATAGTTTGTTTAATTATTCCATGCAGCCGAATTCAAAATATTTTCTGGTTTTACTTTCAATACAAACTGGCGGAATTGATCAAACGCATCGGAATCATGCGGCACTGGTAATGGAGAAGATTTGAAAATAGCAGCAGTTACAGAACGATCTAGACTTTCATCTCCGCTGCTTTTAACAACTTGCACATCCAATACAACACCCCCAGGTGCCACACGAATCAGTAATTGTGCATATCGATTCTTATCAACAGAGCCCGGAATGATCCAGTTCTGGCTGATGACTTGTAAAATAAGGGCCTTATATTTATTAACTTCTCCCCGTGTTTTTTGCTGAAGCGCACCAGCAATATTTTTTTGCTCTTGCAACATTTGCTGCTGAATAGATTTGGCCGTGAGCTGTTTCATATCTTTTTCAAATGCAGCAGCAAGCGCTTTTTGTTTCTGTTTCTTTTGTTGACTGGCTTGTTTTTTTATATCTGATAATAACTGTTTTGCGATTTTATCCTGATCTTGTTTTTTTTGTTTTTCATCCGATATCGCAATAGTCTGTTTTTTGAGCGAAACAGTTGGCTTGACGGGATCAGGAGAAATAGGAGGAGGTTGTTCTGGCGGTTGCGGTCGTGGAATGATTTTTTTCGGCTGAGGCATCACTTTGTTGGGCATAGGCGCGTCCATGACCATTGCATTCACAATCTCCGTATTTTGCAGAGAATTTTCAAGCACGGGCATGCTAGAAGTAAATTCAAAACTGACAATCAATGCGATCAACACAATGAGATGGAGCAGCAAAGAGAGAAAAAACAATGTTGAATATTTTTCTTTACTGACTCCCATACGACTAGCTCGCGCTTTTATCAGATTGGGCAGGCTTCTGAGTAATCAAGCCCACGCTTTTCGCGCCAGCCTGCTGTAACAACACCATCGCTTCCACGACTTTGCCATAATTTGCATTTTTATCACCGCGGACCAGCACCGGGCGCTGCTGTTCAGTTGGGACTTCTTTAGATAATTGGGAAGACACTAAATGACTTAAAACTTGCGGCGTAACCGGCTGATTAGGTTTACTTGAAATATTGAGATAATAATTGCCGGTTGAATCCACTGTCACAATCAGCGGCTCTTTTTGATCCGGTGGAACCGCTTTTGTTTCAGTTTCGGGTAAATCAATTTTGACGCCCTGGGTCAGCAACGGTGTGGTAATCATAAAGATAACTAACAGCACCAGCATCACATCAATAAAAGGCACTAAATTGATTTCAGCCATTGGCCGGCGTGATCGTTGCGTAGGAATATCGTTCATGCTGTCACGACTCCATCCACTTTGTTTAATGAAAGTTGCGCCTGTCTATGCAAAATATTTGAAAATTCTTCCTGGAACACATCAAACCGATTGAGTAGTCGATTGATATCCGTCGTAAAACGATTATAAGCCACAACCGCCGGGATCGCGGCGAACAAACCCATTGCGGTTGCGATCAGTGCCTCAGCAATACCAGGTGCCACCATGGAAATAGTGGCTTGTTGCACATGAGCTAGCGTACGGAAGGTCAGCATGATGCCGCACACTGTGCCGAAAATGCCAACAAAAGGACTGGTTGAGCCGACTGTCGCAAGCATGGGCAAATGGATTTCCAGCTTATCTTGCTCACGCATTTGCACGACACGCATGGCACGCCGCGCACTGGCCAGTACCGAATCCGCAGTCATGCCCGCTTGCTTGTGCAGCCGTAAAAATTCCTTGAATCCTGCCTGGAAGATCGCTTCCATTCCTTGCAAGTTATCTTTGTGTTTCATACTGTCAGCGTAGAGTTTTGATAAATCACCCCCAGACCAAAATGCATTTTCAAACGCTGAGGTTGCATTGCGCGCGTCCCTTAAATATAAGGTGCGCTGCATAATATAAGTCCACGAGATAATTGAAGCACTGATCAACAGTAACATCACCAACTTCACCAAGAAGCTCGCGTTAATAAAGTAAGACCATATAGAGGAATCCATCGTCACGGTTTAGCTCTCCAAATTAGTGTTTCAGATAATTGTTTTGGTAAAAAACACCAAAACAATTATCTGAAAATAAATCATGTTATTTCTAGTCTATGTAAAATTTTATAACTTTAAAACACTATTCTATCTCTTCAAATAGATTTAAATTTTTCTGCTGCACGATTTTTTCAGGCACGGGAAAACCAAAATGCAAATAAGCATGGCGTGTCGCAATACGTCCACGCGGTGTGCGCATCATAAAACCCTGCTGAATCAGAAAAGGTTCAATGACATCTTCAATCGTGCCGCGTTCTTCACTGATGATCGCGGCTAAACTATCCACACCTACCGGACCCCCGCCAAATTTATCAATGAGTGCTAACAACAGTTTTCGATCCATCATATCGAAACCGTGATCATCCACATCCAATAAATTAAGCGCTCGCTGGACAATTTCCCGAGAAATATTGCCGTTAGATTTGACTTCCGCGTAATCACGCACTCGCCGCAATAAACGGTTCGCAATACGCGGTGTGCCGCGGGAACGCTTGGCTATTTCTTCGGCTCCCGCTGCATCAATGGCTACCCCTAAAATTGCGGCAGATCGCGCGACAATCTGAGTCAATTCAGTCACGGGATAAAACTCCAAGCGCTGCACAATACCGAAACGATCACGCAAAGGGGAAGTCAAAAGACCCGCGCGGGTGGTTGCTCCAATTAAAGTAAAAGGCGGAAGATCCAGCTTAATCGAGCGAGCAGCAGGTCCTTCGCCAATCATGATATCTAATTGGTAATCTTCCATCGCAGGGTAAAGCACTTCCTCAACCACTGGACTCAGACGATGAATTTCATCGATAAACAGGACGTCGCGTTCTTGTAAATTAGTTAATAGGGCCGCGACATCGCCTGGCCGCTCTAGAACGGGGCCTGACGTTTGGCGCAATCCTACGCCCATTTCATTTGCAATAATATGCGCGAGCGTTGTTTTGCCCAAGCCTGGCGGACCAAAAATTAAGACATGGTCCAGTGCTTCGCGCCGTGCCGAAGCCGCCCGAATAAAAATATCCATTTGCTCACGCACAGCCGGTTGGCCTATATAATCACGCAAGGTTTTGGGCCGGATGGCACGATCGATTGGATCGTTTTCTTTTAGTTCCGCAGAAATCATCCTGTCTGCTTCTTTCATACCACCCTCTCCCTTAACGCTTTGCGTATCATTTCCTCGCTGCTTAATGCACCGTCATCGACTTTTGCCACGGCTCGGCTGGCTTCTTGCGGCTTGTAGCCCAATGTGATCAGCGCGCTAATAGCGTCCTGCACAATCTGGTTACGTGTGCTGCGCTCCGATGTGGGTGTCAATAAATTCAACTCAACCGGGGATTGCTGCTGCCACGTGGACAATTTATCCCGCATTTCAATCACTAATCGTTCTGCCGTTTTTTTCCCGACACCGGGTAATCTAACCAAACTCGCCGTATCATTATTTATCACACATTGAACAAATTCATCGGGCTCAATGCTGGACAAGATGGTTAACGCCAATCGCGGTCCAACCCCGTTGACTTTTAACAACGTGCGAAACAGGAGGCGTTCTTCGCGGGAAAAAAAACCATAGAGAAGATGGGCATCTTCACGCACGACAAAATGGGTGAATAAAGTAATTTCCTGACCGATCTCAGGCAAACGATAGAATGTGCTCATGGGGGCATTAATTTCATACCCGATGTGATTCACTTCCAGCAAAAGTTCTGGAGCCTGTTTTTCTAAAATGATTCCGCGCACTTGTCCTATCATTAGCTGATCCTTTTAATTTTGAATTATTTTACTCAATTCGGATCTGTTATTGAAGAATAATTCCATCTCGACGTACAATAGGCTCTCAACAGGAGAACCCCATCAATGAATCGAGTGAAAGCTTCCCTAACGCAAATTATATTTATGGGCCGATGGCTACAGCTACCCTTGTATCTTGGCTTGATTGTTATTCTGGGCGCCTATGCGTACCGATTCATTGTGGAACTCACAGAGCTTGTTTACCATATTCAGAGTGCTGATAATGTACGCATTATGTTAGGCGTCCTTGATTTGATTGATGTGGTGATGATTGCAAATTTGTTAATTATGGTCATCATCGGTGGCTATGAAACATTTGTGTCGCCCCTGCGCATACAAGACGATCCAGATCGGCCTGAATGGCTAGATGAAGTCAATGCCGGCACAATGAAAGTGAAATTAGCTCTGGCCTTAGTGGGTATTTCTTCCATTCATTTGTTAAGAACCTTTATTGATCCTTCCAAACAAAGTAATGACTCCGTGTTGTGGCAAGTGGTAATCCACTTAACGCTGGTTGTGTCTGCGATTGCTATCGCCGCCACTAACTGGATTTTAGCGAAAGAAAAATCCTATGGCGCACGAATGAAATTGACGGACGAGCCCCTGCCTCTAAAAGAATAATTCAACCGAGTGTAGTTAGTTATGCCCTCTTTGCTTTTGTTGTTTGTAGACGCTTAAGAAGATCTTCCGGTGTTTCTCCATTATTATTTTTTTCTGCCATATTAACTCCTTTTGATTTAAAGAAATTAATATATTTCGTATTACCTGCAACTATAGCCCAGTGAAGAGGTGTTGAACCCGATTCTGACTTAGCATTTATATTTGCGCCATATTTGCAAAGTAATTCGAGAACATGAACGTCTTGATAATCATAGAAAGCAGCATACATCAATAGAGTAGTTCCTTTTGCAAAAATAAGAGGGCCTGTTTTTAATCCATGCTCAAGACCTTTATTTACATCTGCTTTTTGCTCAAGTAATAATTGAAGCGTACTCGTTGAACTATATTTTTGAACTGTAGAAAAAATTACTGGTATTTCATCAATAGACTCTGACTGGAAAGTTACATTAACATCAACGCCATTTTCTAATAGTGCTTTTGCTTTTTCTGAATCATTTTTTATGACCGCTATCTTTAGTTTTTCACTGTCACTTAAATTTTCGAATTCAATAAAATCTCTTTCTAAATAAACTGCGGGCCGTACAACTTTAGTTTGACTATAATCATCCCAGAGCATGCTTTTTATAGGTAAGAACTTACTCTCAGCTATTACATTTTCTACTTTATTTTCTCCGACTTCTTCAAAATTTTCCGGACGCACTCCATATGAGCATGACAATAATTTTGCTTTTTTATACACATCTGTCGGTGTAACGATAGTGCACGGAGGGGCGGGAAAGCAATTAAGCAATCCAAAACTACCCACTATTCCAGCACAACACAGCAATTGGTATCCGGCATAAAGAAACGAATAACAATGCTCATCTGGGAAAAAATAGTTTAATAGAAATTGAACTGCATCAGCACAATTGTTGGTGCAAAAAGAATAATTATCTTCATCAAAATTAGCATTAAAGGCTTCTAAAAAATCAGTCAGGCTTTTATCGCTATATAACTTTACCGTACTAATATTATCTGAATTTTCTTCTCCTTCAAACTTATGAATTCTTCTCAACCGCTCATTTTCTACCGTTGATACTCCCCCATATTCAATAAGCATAACTGTATTTGTGGAAGGTTCTCTCAATACCGCTGCGACATGTGTACAATAATGTGCGTAGTTTGTTCCATATAAATTAATTGCAATCTCCACTGGAGGATTCTTCGGTATTAATACATTTATACCCGCGGATTTGAAATTTTCTCTCGTTGTTTGCATTCAATTGGCTCCATAATCGATTGAGCACATTATACATAACACTTGTGGATCTGAATATATTTTCCTCGCTCAAAAAAAGGAGGCAAGTATAAATTTGGGTCTTGCAGATTTAAAATAACGATGATGGTCATTATGCTCCAATCTAGCAGTAGGGTGGGCAAAGCGCAGCGTGCCCACCATCATAATTGGAATAAAAAGGTGGGCACGCTGCGCTTTGCCCACCCTACAACTTACTGCTGCTCTCCAACATCGACCAAAATGTTAATAATAATTTAATCTATGCGGCAGGCCATCCTGGCCATGTGGCTTTAATTGCGCTTGCAGGCCCGGGTCTTATTATATTTCTCTTCTTTATTTCTTATTGGCTAATACAAAATAAAAAAATGAATTCCTATTTACTTTATTTCACATTCTTTCTTAATTTTTGGTGTCTTGGTGGTACGTATGCATATGTTCCCATCCGAACTTTTACCCCCAGCGGTGAGCTTATTGATGTATTAGACATTGAACAATCACTGCATATTTCACCTTGGTGTATTTATTTTTTTGTTGGATATCTTGTTGCTTATATGATCTGGCTATTCTTTTCAAAAATATTGATAACAACTTATAAAAATCTGAATCTGTCGAGCATCATAGACAGAGCCAGCTTGATGATTGTGTGTGTGTTGATCTTATTCGGTTATTGCGGTCTTGCTGGACTCGTTAATCACGGCGAAATATCTCATTTCATTTCTGTCACATCTGTTTTTGCCATTCCTGGCATGATCATTCTGCTGTGGCCGACTCGTCAAAGGGGTCAAGTATAAACTTGGGTCTTGCAGGTTTTTCTTCAATTTAAAATAGAGATGTTCCAAGTCAGTCTCGATAATCGCGCCAGCTAGAACGTTTTTTACGAGATGATGGTAACAGTCCCTTAAGTTTGCTCGAACAAAATCGGGTATGCGCATGACATATCGCGACTGCCAAAGCATCTGCTGCATCAGCCTGAAGTTCATGGGAGATATTTAATAAACGTTTCACCATATGCTGCACTTGCTCCTTGGCTGCTGCACCGTACCCCACGACCGATTGTTTGACTTGTCGGGCGGAATATTCCGCAACATCAGTCCCTAGCGCCACGATCGCAGCACCCCGTGCCTGGCCTAGTTTTAATGCTGAGCCTGGATTTTGATGCATAAAGACTTGTTCAATGGCCGCTTCATGCGGCTGATGCAATTGCACGATGGTTTGGATGCCAGAGAAAATTTTTTGTAATCGCTCGGCGGGTGAATAAGCAGCAATTGCGATATGTCCACTATCGAGATAGTGACTTTGATTTCCTTCCCAGCGGATGACGCCATAACCTGTGAAACGAGATCCGGGATCAATTCCTATGATGATGGTCATGGCGCTCCAATCTAGCGGTAAGGTGGGCACGCTGCGCTTTGCTGCGCTTTGCCCACCCTACAACTCAGCAATATCCGCATTCGAATAGACTTCTTGTACGTCATCCAACTCTTCCAGCATATCAATCAGGCGCATTAATTTTTCTGCGGATTCTTTATCAGTGACGGGTATATGAGTCGCTGCAATCATTGAAATTTCAGCATAAGCGGGTTGAAATCCCCCAGCGACCATCGCATCTTTAATTGCAAGAAAACGATCGGGTGACGTGATGACGTCAATACTCTTATCATCACTCACTGTGATATCTTCTGCATTCAGCTCAAGCGCTAATTCCATAATGCGCTCTTCATCCGCGCCTGGCGCAAAAGTAATTTGACCCAGCTGATTAAAAAGATAAGAAACAGAACCATCCGTGCCAAGATTACCACCCCATTTGGTCAACGCATGACGCACTTCAGCGACCGTGCGGTTGCGGTTGTTTGTCATGCAGTCAACCATAATCGCGACACCACCTGGGCCGTAACCTTCATAACGTACTTCCAAAACGTCACTTCCTTCTAAACCGCCGACACCCCGTTTAATTGCGCGGTCAATGACATCTCTGGACATATTTGCCGTTAATGCTTTATCCAATGCTGCACGTAAACGTGGATTTGAATCCGCCTCAGCACCGCCCAGTTTCGCAGCAACAGTAATTTCCCGAATTAACTTGGTATAAAGTTTACCTTTCACCGAATCTTGTTTCGCTTTGCGATGCTTGATGTTAGCCCACTTACTATGACCTGCCATGATGCACTCTCTTTATTCTGTGACCTTTGATTTTTTCTCTTCCGTGATATCTTTGCGGATGCGAATACCCAACTCAATCAATTGAGCCGGATCAACGGGTGCAGGCGCATTCGTTAACGGGCAACTGGCTGTTTGAGTTTTCGGGAATGCAATCACGTCCCGAATAGAATCTGATCCTGTCATCCACATTGCCAGACGATCAATGCCAAACGCGATACCGCCATGGGGAGGACAGCCAAATTTCAATGCGGTCAATAGATGGCCGAATTTTTCTTCTGCATCTTCTTCACTTATGTTTAAGGTGCGGAACACAGCCATTTGCATGTCAGACGAGTTAATGCGAATAGAGCCACCGCCAATCTCAGTCCCATTGATAACCATGTCATACGCACGCGCCAAAATCTGAGCGGGATCCTGGGATAATTCACTGATGTCGTTGATCTTAGGTGCAGTAAATGGATGGTGACAGGCTGACAAACGACCCTCCCCTTTTTCAAACATGGGGAAATCCACGACCCACAATGCGCGCCAGCCTTTTTCCACTAAACCGCGATCATGACCGACTTTAATACGCAATGCGCCCAGGGATTCATTGACAATTTCAGCTTTGTCCGCGCCGAAGAAAATAATATCGCCTACTTTGGCTTGTGTACGCTCAATAATCGTTTTGACTACGTCTTCAGGAATGAATTTCAAAATAGGGGATTGCAAACCATCTGCATTGAATTTGATATACGCCAATCCTTTCGCACCGAATAGGCTAACGTACTTGGTGTAATCATCAATTTCCTTGCGGCTTAATTCAGCACCGCCCGGTACATGCAATGCAGCGACTCGGCCATGCGGATCATTCGCTGGGCCGGAAAACACTTTAAACTCTACCGAGCGCATTAAATCATTAATATCGATTAATTCCAGTGGAATACGCAAATCGGGCTTGTCCGAACCATAACGAGACATGACTTCGGCATAACTCATACGTGGAAATGGCTCCGGCAATTGCACATTGAGCAAATCGTTAAATAATCCACGCATCATTTCTTCCATCATGTGCTGAATTTCTTCTTCGTTTAAAAAAGAAGTCTCAACATCCAGCTGAGTAAATTCAGGCTGCCGATCTGCACGCAAATCTTCATCGCGGAAACAACGCACGATTTGATAATAACGATCCATGCCAGCCATCATCAGTAATTGCTTAAATTGTTGTGGCGATTGCGGCAGGGCAAAAAAATTGCCGGGCTTAGTACGACTGGGTACGAGATAGTCGCGTGCACCTTCAGGGGTTGCTTTAGTCAAGAAAGGAGTCTCAATATCCAAAAATCCGTGACTATCTAAATAACCCCGAATGTGGCGAATGATCGCAGCACGCATTTTCATGCGCTGCAACATCTCTGGACGACGTAAATCCAAATAACGGTATTTCAAGCGGGTTTCTTCACCCACATCGTGGAATTCATCAATAGGAAATGGGGTGGGTTCAGCTCGGTTTAAAATAGTTAATTCTAAACCGTCGACTTCAATTTCTCCGGTCGCTAATTCTTTGTTGACTGTTCCATCCGGACGACGACGAACACGGCCTTTAATTTGAACGACATATTCATTACGTAATGATTCTGCAATACGAAACGCCTCTTGATTGCTAGGCGCTACCACAATTTGTACGATTCCTTCGCGATCACGCAAATCTAAAAAAATAACACCACCATGATCTCGACGACGATGCACCCAGCCCGCTAATTTAACGTCTTGATCCAATAACGTTGTTGTAACTTCACCACAATAATGACTACGCATAATATTAACCTTTAATTTTATTTCTGTGTTTCTGTAACGACGTGATTGACAGGTTGAACCACCCCGAGCGAAATCACTAATTTAAGTGCCTGCTCGACACTCATCTCCAATTCAATGACGCTGGTTTTCGGCACCATTAACAAAAATCCGGAGGTCGGATTAGGTGTTGTCGGTACGTATAAACTGACCATCATGCCTTGACCCAGCTTTTGCTCAATCTCGCCTGCAACATCTCCCACCTGGAACGCAATGGTCCATGAGCCTGTGCGCGGATACTCAACCAACAGCACTTTACGAAAGGATTGTCCGCCTGGCGTAAACAGAGTCTGTACGATTTGTTGTACACCCGTATAAATCGAACGAACCAATGGAATACGGACGATGACGGCATCACCCATCGCAATGAACCGTCGCCCTAAAAAGTTGGCGACCAAGAGGCCCGTTAAAAAAATCACGAGCAAGGTGATGATCACGCCTATTCCCGGAATATGGAATCCAATTAAGGCATCCGGCTGGTATTGTTTTGGCAACAGCAAGAGTGTGTTGCTTAATAAATCCACCAAAAATTTAATGACCAGTAACGTGACTAAAATGGGCAACCAAATCAAAAGCCCAGAAATAAAATAACGACGCATATATGCCATCATATTAATTTTCTTTCCCTGTTGAGTTAGAGTCCGTTTTACTCTCGCCAGTAGCAGTTGTTTTTTCGCTGCTATCTGACACCTTATCTTTTGCTTCAGGTTCCCCTTTATTCCGAAAATCAGTCGCATACCAGCCAGTGCCTTTCAATTGAAAACCGGCGGCAGAGATGAGTTTCTGCAATGCTTCTTTATGGCACTCTGGACACTCTTTTAACGGCGCATCGGATATTTTTTGAAACGCCTCTAACTGATGCCCGCATAGAGTGCACTGATATTCATAAATTGGCATGTGAGGTACCTCATTTTAGTCATAATAATTTCGCCGCATTTTAGCAGGAATTGGCGAGTCTGGGATAGATTTTATTTGAAACCCCGTTTAAGCTTAAGAGAACGATAGGATAAAACAAATGACCACTATTCTCGTACTTTATTACAGCCGTTATGGCTCAGTAAAACAAATGGCGCAATATATTGCGCGTGGGATTGAATCGGTTTCAGGTGCGGAGGCACGGATACGCACGGTCCCCGCTGTTTCGCCCAACACAGAAGCCACCGAGCCCAGCATTCCAGACAGCGGCGCACTTTATGCGACGCTAGATGATTTAAAAGAATGTGATGGACTCGTGCTCGGCAGTCCAACTCGCTTTGGCAATATGGCAGCGCCGATGAAGTATTTTCTCGATAGCACCAGCAGCTTATGGTTATCTGGCAAGTTAGTGAATAAACCCGCAGCTGTTTTTAGTTCGACCGCAAGTTTGCATGGCGGACAGGAAACAACTTTGTTAAGCATGATGCTGCCCTTATTTCATCTGGGTTTTGTTTTGCTTGGCATTCCCTACACAGAAGCCGATTTAAATACCACGTCAACGGGCGGCACTCCTTACGGTGCAACTCACTGCACAGGTCCTGATGGGAAAAAACCCATTAGCGAAGAAGAAGAACGCTTGTGTTTTGCTTTAGGAAAACGCTTGGCTGAACTCGCAGTTAAATTAAAATCTGATTAATCCATATGCATATGCAAAAAAACTCGGGATTTAGTTTATTTGAATTAATGATCACGCTTGTCATTATCAGTGTGTTAAGCCTATTGTGCCTGCCTATTTATTCAAGACACATTACGCATGCAAGACGACTGGAAGCGGAGTTAAGTTTAATTAAATTGGCAAATGCGATCGAAGAATATCATATTATTAACAATACCTATCAAAATGCGACACTGGACGCGCTCGGTTTTTCTGAAAAAATTGCGCATGACCAGTATCAATTAGCTATTCCCTTAGCCACAGATTTTCAGTATATATTAAAAGCAATCCCGCAAGATAAACAGGCGCAGAACGATACATTATGCGACTCACTCATATTGAATTCCTCTGGAAAACGAGAAATTACGGGATCGGGTCATTTAACAGATTGCTGGTAAAGAATATTTTCTAGTTTATTGAGTTTATCAATAAAAAATTCAACTCCCCATAAATGTAATGTTTGCTTGTCTTGCGTATTTAGAAATGGTGAAACATCATTTGCTGCTCTATTCCAGTCTATACTATTGATTTTTTGTTGCATCGCGTCAATAAACCATGCTGGTGTTACAATATTTTCTTGACGGGCCCAAGGTCCTTGTTGATAAAGTGCATTTGCAAGAAAAACAAAATTGGGCGTCATTTTTTTAGCTACATACCAAGTAAAATCGTACCAGTCACGCCCTTTAATATATTCACGGCATAATAACGCATGACATTTTCCTGCAAAGCTGCTGCTAAGATCTTGTGCGATGATGGAATAGTCTAAAGGAAACTCTAAAAATTTAACCTCTAAATTAGACCCAAGTGGAGGATTGGTATCAATTTCAAATTTGATTGCGAGTTTTCTTCTAGAATGATGAATAAACGAGAGGTCAATGATTTTTCCAATAGAGTCATCTTTTAAAAACATTTTTTTAACCGTGTTGTTAACACGGCTTTTATCAATAATTTCAGGATGAACGCCATATTGCTTGCATGTAGCAATAATTGCATCCATGTAAGGCTCCCACTTAAAGTGAGAATCTGGAGCTTTTAATATAAAATCCAGGTCTTCGGAAAAACGCGGCAAGCCATATAAAATTCGAAGCGCTGATCCACCCTGAAAAATGGCTTTATCAAAAAAATTAGCATTCGCAAGACCGTAAAGAGCTATCTCTTGTAATATTTCTTTAAGCGCGTGTTCTTCATCTTCGATCGTATTAGGAGTATAAGTTTCAAGCCGTGCATCAATGATATTAGTATGAGTGGCCATTATTTTTTTAGTTCCTTTTTAAAATTATCCAAAAAGTGCAGCACACGCGTTGAACGATAAATTTTTTTAATTTCAAGAAAATGATTGGGTTGAATTTCCATGAGTTGCTCTATATCAATACGCAAACTGTTTGTTAAAAAATCCAGACCTTCCCAATCAATTTTCTTTACATAGATTAAATCAGCTAGCGCTCGTAATGGTGAAGCAAGTAAAAATGGCTCGCCCTTAATTTCTTCGACACGAGCTACGCCAGTTAAAAACTCGTATTCATTAATAGGTAGGTAATAGAAAGTAAAATCCCCAAAAAGCGTTGTAAATTTTTTAGTGCGACCGAGAGCGAGTACACTTGTTACTGTTGAAACTCGCTCTGGAATCCAGCCATGATAGGATAAAGCACTCTCCAAAGAAATGTAACTGTGAGGAGCGATTCGACTGGCGAGAAAAAATTTACTAAATTTCTTGTGGTGGTACTGGTCTGCAAGTAAATAAAGACCGCGCCGAATTTTAATAAGTTCCGCTTTTTGTAGTGCTTTGTTGACCATTCCATAACGAGCAGCGGGAGTGCCACCGGATAGGTTACTAAGATCGACATCAGTCAGGATGCGATCGGCAAAGCCTGCTTCTATAATCTTGTCTTTGATAGTTGTCATATTTTATATTTTAGCAGGAAACTTCCTAAAACAGGAAGTTTCTAACATGAAATTATTGTTTTGCTTGCGTTTAAGTTTCCAGAGCGAGAGGCATAGATCATTATTCCCACAAAACTGTAGAAAAATGCTAAACTTACGCAACGTTATAAGTTAAGAACAAAACAGAGGCTAGGTCAATGTTAGATGTACGTGGTTTAGGTATGGAATTTGGACAAAAATCCTTATTCAGAGATGTGGATTTGATATTATTGCCCTCGCAGCGTTATGGTGTCGTTGGAGCAAATGGCACGGGTAAGTCGACATTTTTAAAAATTCTCTCTGGTGAAGAACCTTCTTCGCACGGCAGCGTTGAAAAAGCAAAAAGTCTTAGCCTTGGAATATTAAAACAAGATCATTTCCGTTACGAAGAAAATCGCCTGATTGATGTGGTGATTCGCGGCAACGTTATTCTCTGGGATGCACTGACTGAAAAAGAGCAGATGTTTGCTAAAGAAGATTTTACCGAAAAAGATGGTTATCGAATAAGTGAGCTCGAAGAAATTATCATGCATCAAGATGGCTATGAAGCCGAAGCGAATGCAAAAAATTTATTGCTTGGATTGGGTATCGCTGAAAAATTTCATCAGGGTCCATTAAGTGCATTATCAGGTGGTTATAAATTGCGTGTTTTATTGGCGCAAGTACTTTACCAAAAACCCGATATCATGTTGCTCGATGAACCCACTAACCACTTGGATATTGTATCTATCGCATGGTTAGAAGAATTTTTAAAAACATCGTTTAAAGGATTGTTAGTTTACATTTCGCACGATAAAGGTTTTCTAAATAATTTATCGACACATATTCTCGATATTGATTATGACACCATTTCTGATTACCCCGGCAATTACGATAAATTTTGTATAAGCAAAGAAGAGCGCTTGCGTCTCAAGCAAAGCGAATTAAAAAACCAGGAAAAGAAAATTGAAGCGTTGCAAGGCTTCGTCGATCGTTTTGGCGCGAAAGCGAGTAAAGCCACTCAAGCCGCATCACGACAAAAAATGATTGATCGTATCGAATTGGTTGAAATTAAAGATTCGAATATTTGCAAACCCTACTTTAACTTCCAGCATAAAAGACCCACAGGAAAATCCGTCGTTACAGTAGAAAGTCTCCATAAGAAATTTGATGAAAGAATTTTATTAAGAGAAGTGACGTTCAACATTAACCGCGGTGATAAATGCGCGATCATTGGACCTAACGGAATTGGCAAATCAACATTGCTGAAAATTTTGCTGAGTGAACTGACGTCTGATAAAGGTGTTTTTGAATGGAGCGAGACAGTTCAAGTAGGTTATTTTGCACAAGATTATCGTACGCAATTGGATCCTCTGAAAACCATCTGGCAGTGGATGGAAGAAAACAGTGTGGCTCCAGCGCAAGAAATTAGAAAAGTGTTAGGACAAGTATTGTTCCGTGGTTCAGATATAGATAAAAAGATTACGATGTTGAGTGGCGGTGAATCCGCACGCTTAGTCATGGCGAAATTAATTCTAGAAAAGCACAACGTGC
>Ga0207089_1042_pt1 | contig 32045 bp, 39 predicted proteins | sample Alteio_BWMinHeat_49_FD_153571 | JGI IMG/M metagenome (GOLD analysis project Ga0207089, IMG submission 153571) | Enriched cells from forest soil in Barre Woods Harvard Forest LTER site, Petersham, Massachusetts, United States -... | ecosystem: Environmental > Terrestrial > Soil > Temperate forest >...
CCAGTCGTGAATATTAAACAAACTGATGAGCGCCCGGGTGGCGCTGGCAATGTTTCATTGAATATCGCTGCTTTAGGCGCTTATGTTACCTTGATTGGCATTACTGGTGATGATGAAGCATCCCGTATCTTGGCCACTCAACTCGCAGCAGCAGGTGTTGGGCATGATATTCAACGTTTACCGAACATACCTACCATTACTAAGCTTAGAGTCATTAGCCGTCACCAACAGTTAATCCGCATGGATTTTGAAGAGAGATTCCCCGCGTTTAACCCAGAAAAATTAACTCAAGATTTCAAGAAAAACTTAGCCGATGCTAATTTGGTGATCCTATCCGATTACGATAAAGGCACATTATCTTGCGCCCAAGAATTGATTCAACTTGCTCACGCAGCGAACATTCAGGTGCTGGTTGACCCGAAAGGGACTGATTTCAGAATTTATCGCGATGCAGATATTATCACCCCTAATTTCAAGGAATTTGAAACAATTGTTGGCGTCTGCCACAACGAACAAGAAGTCGTACGCAAAGGTCAAGCGTTACTAAAGGAACATAACATTAAAGCATTGCTACTCACTCGCGGTGAACGGGGCATGACATTAATTCAGCAAAAAGGCGAAGAGCTGCACCTTCCCGCCCATGCACGTGAAGTGTTTGATGTGACTGGCGCTGGCGATACCGTCATTGCGACACTGGGTGCCGCCATTGCGACTGGCAGCGACTTACCGCAAGCGATGGCGATTGCGAATCTTGCAGCAAGCTTGGTTGTTGCCAAGCTGGGTGCTGCTGCAGTCAGCGTTCCTGAATTACAAGCCGCTTTACTTGGCAATACAACGACCACTGGCGGCGTTGTGAATGAAGAACAATTATTATTAGCTACCAGCGAAGCCCGCTTGAAAGGTAAACGCATTGTTTTTACCAATGGTTGCTTCGATATATTGCATGCTGGTCATGTCACTTATTTACAACAAGCCAAACGCTTAGGCGACCATTTAGTTGTCGCGATTAATGATGATGACTCGGTGACCCGCTTAAAAGGCCCGGGCCGGCCTATCAATAATGTTGAACAACGGATGGCTGTTTTAGCAGGCTTAGGGGTTGTTGATTGGGTCATTTCATTCGCTGACAATACGCCAGAACGCTTATTGAAAAAATTACAGCCGAACATTTTAGTGAAAGGCGGTGATTACACTGTCGATCAAGTGGTTGGTGCAGACATTGTCCGCGCTTACGGTGGCGATGTGCGCGTCTTAGGCGTCATCAAACATCTCTCCACTTCCGCCATTATTGACCGCGTTGTAAAACAACAATCAACTTAGGAACAATGCTCATGACTGACGCTTGGGGAAATCTTTATGTCATGTCAGCTCCGTCAGGAACCGGCAAAACCACATTGGTTAAAACCTTAGTGGGTTCAATGTCCAACATTACCGTTTCAATTTCGCATACCACCCGAGATAAACGTCCTGCTGAAACTGATGGCGTGAATTATTATTTTACGAATAAAGAAGCCTTCACACAGATGGTAGAACGCGACGAATTTTTAGAACATGCAACCGTATTTGAAAATTTCTATGGTACTTCACGGTTATGGGTTGAGGAAATGTTAAAACAAGGCACCGACGTGATTTTAGAAATAGATTGGCAAGGGTGTCAGCAAATTCAACAAACGATGCCTAATACCGTCAGTATCTTCATTTTACCCCCTTCACTCGAAGCTTTATCACATCGCTTAACACAGCGTAATCAAGACCACCCTGAAGTAATTCGTCAGCGGTTAGCAGATGCACAAGCAACGGTCACGCATGTGAATGAGTATGATTATATTGTTGTTAATGATGATTTTGATACGGCGGTGAATGAATTAAAGGCTATTGTGTTAGCGGGCAGATTGCGGAAACAACGCCAATTACATGAGCTTTCAGCTTTAATATCCGAACTTACGGCCAGCTAATAGGAAATAGCTCCGAGCTCCCGCATTAAAATCCAGCTGTTCTTGTTGATTTGTATGGGGCTGAGCGGTAGGGAGGGCTCCCGCAGTGCTTGCACTGCGGGATACCCGTAGCGATGGGGCCCCATACAAATCAACAAGAACAGCTGGATTTTAATGCGGGAGCCCTGGGAAATAGCTTTAAACCTCTATGATCTCAAGCGAATTAGAGTTAAAATAGCTCCTTTTACAAAATATAAACTCGAGGTATTTGGTCATGGCACGTATCACCGTCGAAGATTGCTTAGAAAACGTGGAAAATCGGTTTGAGTTGGTTATGTTAGCTGCTAAAAGAGCGCGTCAATTGATGCGTGGCAGTGTGGATCCGACTGTACCTTGGGAAAACGACAAAGCAACTGTTGTGGCCCTGCGCGAAATTGCTGCCGGACACACTGATTTTAGCGATGCGCATGAGGCGGATTTAATCCCAACCGTACAGATCGAAAACTTAGTGGTTGTCACCACCTCATCTCCAGCGGATGATTCTGCGACTCATTCTGAGTAAGCTTTAAAACTCTGTTCTACCTACAGTCCCGCGCTAAAAACTGCGCGGGATATGACAACATCTTTTGAAATCATGATATTACCTTTATCACCCAAATGAGCCATAATATAAGTAAATAGATTTCATTTTATTAGGGCTAAACTCACTTGCAAGACTTTGAATCTTTACGTCAAGAGTTACAACATTATCTCGATAGTAGCCAAATCCATACCATCGAAGAAGCCTATTTGTTAGCAAAACAAGCCCACGAAGGTCAAAAGCGCTATACTGGCGAACCCTATATTACCCACCCTGTTGCCGTTGCTCTGATCTTGGCACAAATGCGCATGGATCCCGCCACAATTATCGCGGCCATTCTACATGACGTAATTGAAGATACCGCAGTTGAAAAACAAGATATTGCCGACAAGTTCGGCAAAGAAGTCGCGAATTTGGTCGATGGCGTCACCAAACTGACTCAAATTGAATTTGAAAGTCGCGCCCAAGCACAAGCGGAAAACTTCCGCAAAATGGTCATGGCAATGGCGCGTGATATTCGTGTGATCTTGGTTAAAATTGCCGATCGTTTACATAATATGCGTACTATTGGTTGTCTTCCGCCTGACAAACGTCGCCGCATCGCAAAAGAAACTTTAGAAATTTTTGCCCCGATTGCCAATCGTTTAGGTATGCACGCTTTTCGAGTTGAATTTGAAGATTTAGGTTTTGCGGCACGCTATCCCATGCGTCATCGTGTCATCACTGAAGCTGCATCTAAAGCGTTAGGAAGTCGCTTAGAAATAATGGAATTAATCGACAATGAAATTCGCAACAGTTTAAAAAAAACCAACATCCCTATTCGATCACTCACCGGCCGCGAAAAACACACTTACAGTATTTACAAAAAAATGCATGAAAAACATTTATCATTTTCTGAAGTGATGGACGTTTACGGCTTTCGTGTGATCGTTGATAAACTTGATACTTGTTATCGCGTACTGGGTGTTTTGCATAATCTTTATAAACCACTCACGCAACGCTTCAAAGATTATATCGCAATTCCAAAAGCTAACGGTTATCAATCATTGCATACCACTTTATTCGGCCCATTTGGTGTGCCCATTGAAGTGCAAATTCGCACGGAAGAAATGCATAAAATGGCAGAATATGGAATTTCTGCGCACTGGTTATATAAAACTGAAAAGGCGGTTTTCAGCGAAGCGCAAAATCGCGCGAAAGAATGGTTGAAAGGCGTATTAGAAATGCATAAAAGTTCCAAGAATTCCTTGGAATTTATTGAAAATGTCAAAATTGATTTATTTCCCGATGAAGTTTATGTTTTCACGCCCAAAGGCAGTATTTTGGAATTACCCGCAGGCGCGACACCAGTTGATTTTGCTTATGCAATTCACTCGGACATCGGTAACACTTGCGTCGCAGCAAAATTAGATCGCAAACTTGCACCACTCAGCACTCCGCTTGATAATGGTCAACAAATTGAAATTATCACTGCACCTGGCGCACGTCCCAATCCTGCGTGGCTTAATTTTGTCGTAACGGGAAAAGCACGCAGCAACATCAAACATTTTCTGAAAAAACAACATCGCGATGAATCAATTGAATTAGGCACACGCTTAATTGAAAAATCACTGAGTTCTTTCGGATTGAAATTATCACAAATTCCAGAAGAACATTTGCAATCTGTTATTCACGCAGCAAAATTAGATTCGTTGCAGCATTTTTTAGAAGAAATCGGCTTAGGCAACCGCACTGCGCTCTTAGCTGCGAAACAATTAGCTAAATTTAGTGACAGCGCTATTGAAAAAGAAAAGTTAAGTTCTCACGCAACACCACATCCGCTTGCAATCAAAGGAACAGAAGGTATTGTAGTCACTTATGCAAAATGTTGCCGACCAATTCCAGGCGACCCGATTAGTGGTTATATCGATCCGGGTCGCGGCGTTGTCGTGCATAATGAACAATGCCCGGTATTAGAAAATTACCATCACATCCCCGACAAATTAATTCCACTGCGCTGGGAAGAAAAAATTCGCGGCGATTTCCCCGTTGATTTGCGTATCGATATTTTAAATCAACGCGGCAGCTTAGCGAGTCTTGCCCTTGTTATCTCCGAAGCTGAATCAAACATCGAACAAATTAATGCGGAAGAATTTGATGGGCGATATTTTTCTGTCAATGCCACAATCACTACTCACAACCGTGCCCATTTAGCGAAAATTTTGCGGCGAATTCGTAAGAGTAAAAATGTTATTCGAGTGATGCGGAATAAGCCGCAGTATCGGCATTAAATTAAGCCTTGTTAATATTTCCAATATAAGCTGGCGTGCCTGTTAACCAATCTCCCCGTACTGGAGTAAAAAAATCGATATCGATTGTGTCCTCTAACGCATGAAATTCATGTGGAACATAGGGTGGAATAATAAGCACTTGTCCTGACTTTACGATAAATTCTTTACCCTGAGAAATAACTTTAACTGATCCTTTTATTATCCATGTAGTTTGCTCATTCTGATGAAAGTGCAACGGGATAACAGCACCTTTTTTTAAGGTCCATTTTACCAACATGGATTGTGAACCCATCACATATTGTCGTGTAATTTTATCTGAGAATTGCTCTTTGACAGCGTTATCGAAATCATAAAGATTAGGCAAAGCTGTATAATGCACTGAAATTTGTTTAGCTTCATTTTTCATCGCGTCTTCCATACCAAAAATTGTAAATGGAAAAGCCAAACAGAATATCAAGAGCCATTTTTTCATAATTAATTATCCTCGTTTTGAATAGTTAAAATTACCTTACCTTTAGCTTTCCCGGATTCTAAATAGGCGTGTGCTTCATTGACGGTTTTTAATGTAAAGTGTTTGGGATCAATCAAAGGTTTTAACTTTCCTTGATCCACAATTTCAGCCAATTTTGTTAAAATTTCGCCATGCATTTCACGACCTTGATGAGTTAGCATGGGCAGCAGCATAAAAACCACATGTAAACTTAAGCCTTTATTATGCAACGGAGTTAAATCATGGGTTGAACGTGCTGCTGTGGTAACGACCACTCCATTCATCGCCGTCGCAAAAAAGGAGTGATCTAAATTCGGCCCACCTACTGTATCAAAAACTACATCAAAACCGCGACCTTCTGTTAATCGTTGCACATATTTTTCAGCATCTTCTTCCTTAACCGAGATCACTTCATCAGCACCTAATTTTTTGGCCAAAGCGATATCTTCTGAGTTAACGACGGTGGTATATACTTTTGCTCCTACGGATTTTGCGAGCTGAACAGCGATATGACCTACACCACCTACCCCACCATGAATTAACACCGTTTTTTGTTTATTCAAATGCGCTTTATCAAATAAGGCTTCCCAAGCAGTGATACTTACCAAAGGCAACGCAGCGGCTTCCATAAGTGAAAGCGATTTAGGTTTTTTAGCGATTAACTTAGCATCCGCAAGCATATACTCCGCTAATGCACCACCTAAACCTCGCAATCCTCCCGCACATCCATAGACCTCATCTCCTATTTTAAAATCAGTGACATCCGTAGCCATTTCTTCAATCGTTCCAGAGAAATCCCCATGAAGTACAGCAGGAAATGCCGGAGCAATATCGGGAACTGCGCCGCTGCGAATTTTACAATCGATTTGGTTTACACTCGTGGCATGAACCTTAATTAAAACATGTCCCGGTTTTAAGCTGGGTTTTGGAATATCGGTTAACTGGAACACAGAGACATCCCCGAATTTTTTAATGATTTGTGTCTTCATATAGAACTCTAAAGTATAGTATTCTTTAACATATCATGGAATGAGTCTGAAGCCTATTCTCATTTCATTGAGAGCTTGGGGTTCTAAGATTATGGAAAAACAAAAATAATTTCTAGGCGCATAAGGAAGATTAGTATGCATTTAATAAAAGACAATTCGAAAATTTTCTATGGCCAACAAGGTAAGGGGAAATATACTTTTATTTTATTACATGGAACTGGTGGAGGTCATTGGCAATTTGAAACTGTAATTCCTCTATTATCTAAGTATGGCAAAGTGATTTATTTAGATTTAAGAGGCCATGGAAACAGCGACGAAAGATCAGAAGAATATAAAATTGAAACATATGCTCAAGACGTGGCCTGGCTTTGTGAACAAATAGCGGTTAAAAATCCTATTTTTGTCGGGTTAAGTATGGGCGGTAATATTGCGGTGGAAATTGCAGCTTCTTTTCCCCACTTATCACAGGGAATTGCATTATTAGATTCTGCATTGCTTTATCCGCCTGAGATGTTGACTAAAATGAGTAGTTATAAGAAAGGCCTTGAAAGTCCAGAGTATAAGAGCATTATTACTGAAATTATTCATAATTCTTGCTTGCCTACCGATTCATTTTCCTCCATGTTCTTGGAGCGAGCTTTGCAAACTTCACAACAGGTATGGTATTCATCTCTTGCAAATATGCTGGAATGGGATAAAGCTGCGGCCACTAAGATTCAATTGATTAAGATTCCAGTGTTATATGTAGCTGCTGCTCATCTTATCGTAGATTTGCATCGATTTAACCAATTGTGCCCACAGCTAATTATTGGCCGAACAGTGGGTTCCGGTCATATTAATACATTGGGCGCGCCAATCCAAATCAGTGATATGTTGAAACAATTTGCCGAAAAATATTTACACAACACGACCACCACAAACTGTTAAGACCACATTAAATTGTTCATCTAATACAACAATATCTGCATCTTTCCGCTCAGCAATACTACCTTTATGAGAAAAAATATTAAGCGCTTTCGCTGGATTTTCCGCAGCAAAACGAATCACATCACTCAGCTGACAATCCGTGAATTGCAACATATTCTTGATGGCAGTTGCCATTTTCAATGTGCCGCCAGCAAGAGTGCCATCAGTCAAACGCGCAACACCTTGCTTCACCGCAACAGACTGACCGCCTAAATCATATTCACCGTCTGGCAAACATTTTGCGCGCATTGAATCAGTGACTAAAATAATTTTATCGTTATTTTTAACTTGAATCGCAAGCTGCAAAATGGCCGGATGCAAATGTATACCATCAGCGATTAATTCGGCTGACACCTTATCTGATAACAATGCAGCAGTAGCCACGCCAGGTTCACGATGATGAATTCCACGCATGGCATTAAAAAGATGTGTCACATGCGAACAACCGGCTTCTATTGCAGCATTTGTTTCAGCATAAGTTGCATCCGTATGGCCAATCGATGCAACAATATTTTGTTGTCGCAAAAATTTAATAAATTCCAAACTATTCGGCAACTCAGGTGCAATCGTGACTAATTTGATTACATTATCAGATTTTTTCTGCCACTGTTTTAAGTAATCAATATTGGGTTCCAAAATAAGATCAGCGCGCTGCGCACCAACTTTTTTAGGCGACAAAAAAGGTCCTTCCAAATGCACGCCTAAAACTTCTGCGCCCTTAACTGACTGCTGTTGTTGAATATAATTTCGCACATTCAATAATACTTTTTCTATCTCTTCTGGTTTCGCTGTCATCGTTGTTGCAAGAAAAGACGTTGTGCCTTCCCGCGCCAAAGATTCACTGATGGTTTCAAGTGCTGCAAAATCACCATCCATCACATCTTTTCCATAAGCACCATGGATATGCAAATCAATAAACCCTGGAATAACATGATAAGTTGCGGGAAAACGTAAAATTTTTGCAGCCGTATTTTTTGTTAAATTCGTTTCATCACCAATAGCAGCAATCATATTTTTTTCGAGCGCGAGTGCTGCGTTTTTCTTCACGCCAGTTTCTGTATAAATTTGTGCGCCTGCAATAATTAAATCTACCACGTCTTTGTCACCTTTGTTAAATCACTCGGCTCATCTGGGTTAAGTCCTCGCGCGACACTTAAGCGCGCCATCATCACATAAAACGCTTGCACAATGAGCAATGGGTCACAGATAGGATGTAAACCTTGCGGCAATGGCAAATAAATTGAGGCCGCATCTTGTATTGTTTGCACCGCTTGATCACGCTGCGGTGACGCCAATAAAATATTTGCGCCCATATTTTTCATTCGCGTTGCAATTGCCAAGGTACCAGCAAATGATTCATCTTGTTGTGCAAACATCAACAGTGGAAAATTCTTTTCAACTAAAGCAAATGGTCCATGCAGCAGTTCTGCGCTACTAAAAGCTTCTGCATGAATCTTTGCGGTTTCTTTAAATTTTAAGGCGGCTTCTTGCGCTGCTGGAAAACTATAACCTCGACCGATGACAAAAGTGTTTTTTGCATTTAGGTATGCTGCAACTGCAGCTGACCAATCTTGTTCTGCTGCCATTTTAAGTATCGTTGGAAAGCGCTCCAATGCGTCCAATAATGCATTATCTTGAGTTAACATCGCAATAAACTGAATCAATGCACCTAAGGTCGCAAGATAGGTTTTTGTTGCTGCTACCGCTCTTTCTACACCTGCATTTAATGGCACAACATATTCTGCTGCGGCTGCCAATGGTGAATTTATTTCATTTACAAACGCAACCGTAATTCCACCGCCTGCGCGCGCAATTGTCATCATTTCAACAATATCAGGACTTGCACCTGATTGAGAAATACCAAGCACCAAACAATTTTTCACCGATAATTTTTTTTGATAAATCGTAAGCACCGATGGCGCAGCCGATGCGGTCATTATCCCGGCACGCGTTTCCAATAAATATTTTGCAAATGTCGCAGCGTGATCAGAGCTGCCTCGTGCAATCGTCATACACACAGTCGGCTTAATTTTTTGAATTGCGCGCACAACTTCTTGCAGCACCGTTTTGTTGGCCGAAAATTGTTTTGCCAATACTTCTGGTGCTTCGCGTGCCTCACTTTCCATTTTAGTTAGTAGCATTTTTTCTTGCTCTTCATAGCAACAATATCACGTATCATTAAAATGGCGCCGACATTCGCATCCGCTCGACGCGGCACAATACGAGAACGTAAGTCTTCACTTAACCAGGGCTCGAGAAAGGGCGCTATGCCACCAAATAAACAACAGGGTAAAGGCTTTTCAGGATGCGTTTGTAATTTCAATAATGCTGAATTAATACGGTCGACCGCGTGCGCTGCTTTTTTCATGAGACGCACCGCAGCAATTTCTTCCTGCTGCGCATGATTAATGACGAGGGGCGCTAAGCGTCCAAATTCACTGGAATTTGCACTGTTCGCCCAAGAAGCAAATTTTTCTGTGTCATTGTCAAAAAAAGCAAAAATGTCTTCTACTAAAGGGGATTTTTCTGCGCGGTGATCCAGCCATTGAAAAGTGTTTCGTGCAGCCTCTAACCCTAACCATGCACCGCTGCCCTCATCATCATGTGGAAATCCCCAACCACCCACACGCACACCTTTTCCATTTTCAACTTGATAGCCAATCGTGCCTGTGCCAACAATGATAATGGAGCCATTTTCTGACTGATGAGCACCAACACATGCAACATGAGCATCCGATGTTAACTGTATCGTCTTGAAAGGATGCGTCGCGGATAAAAATTCATTAACAGCTTCGATCACTTCGCAGCCTGCCAATCCTAATCCAATGTGATAATGATAACGCTGGTCTTCGAGTGCTAGACCCGCATCATGCAATACTTGTTGCAAAGCATGATGAATCGATTCCCATGATTTTTTAGTCGATAATCTGATGTTTGCCGGACCACCCAAGGCTTGCCCGAGCAATTCACCCGCCTCGTTTTCGACGCGGACTTTTGATTTTGTACCACCGCCGTCAACGCCAATAAAAATATTTTGTGTCAATTTATGAGTCCTAGTTGTTTTACGTATTATATTACGACAACTTGCTGGAATATAGAGTTTATGAACGCCGAGAGCGCAGATGACTCAATGGGATACGCACCACACCTTCTTCATCTGCAGCATATTCATCTGTCAATTCAGGGCGCCAGGCATGTCCGTACACCACTTCAAACGTCAATGAATAAACCCCTTCCGCATTGGGGATTAACGTCATTTGCTCTGCATTTCCAGACACCATACCTAATATTTGTAATTCTTTTGCTAATTGTGCATGATCACGATAAGTTACCGTGAAATATTCCACATCTAACACCGGATCTGCAAATCGTATGCGTGTTAAACCATCTCCTAAATTATGCATATCGATAAAGTGTGGAAATTCGACTGGCGCATGATGCAGTTCGCTCAACGTATCAGGGCCTAAACTGGTGAACATCAACAAGCCATTAGGACGCAAAATTCGCCGCCATTCGCGCAGCGTTTTTTCGAAATCTTCACACCAGGACAGCATTAAATTCGCAATAATCAAATCAACGGATTCATCTGCTAATGACAATTTTTCTGCGGCTTCTGAGTCAGGGATAGAAAAAATTTTCGCTTCAGGATAGCGAACCGTTAATAACGAGGTGCAATAACCATCGCTTGAACCCAACTCCGCAATCACCTGTGGTTTGATCGAAACCAAGTCTAAACGCAACAACATCTGTTCACCGACTGCATGCGGCAATGCCGCAATTTGAGCATAGTCAGCACTCATTCTATTTACTAATAATTTTTGGAGAATTGTCATGTTTCATTATCTTAAAAAGTTGTCTCAATGGTGGTTGCCGCATACTTGTATTCTATGTGGAAATCTAACCCACAGCCTGCAAGATCTTTGTTCCGCCTGCAAGCTAGATTTACCTATTTTAACGCAAAGTTGTCAACGATGCGCGAATGTTCTTACCACCAACATCAATGGATTAATCTGCGGGCAATGCATTCATCAGCCACCACCATTTGATTACACTCATTCATTGTTCTTATATCAACCGCCGGTAACACATTTAATTCGTCAGTTGAAATTTTCACAAAAGCTGCTGCATGCACGCCTATTAGGTGAATTATTGGCAGAAAAAATCTGCAGCGAATGGTATCAAAATAAGTCTTTACCGACAGTCATTATTCCTATTCCATTACACCCAAAACGACTGCAAACAAGGGGTTTTAATCAAGCTTTGGAAATTGCACGCCCGATTGCAAAACAGTTAAAACTACCGATAATAACACGTGGGTTTTCACGCATTAAACCAACGCTCGCGCAAGCCACACTACCATCAACTGAACGGCGTAAAAACATTCGTCAAGCATTTGCAATTAATTATAAAGTGGAAAATCAAGCCATCGCGGTGATTGATGACATTGTTACTACAGGAAACACGATCCGTGAATTTTGCAGTTTATTGAAAAAAAATGGTGCGGCGCGTATTGATGTATGGTGTTGTGCGCGACCTAACCCTAAGTAAACCACTTGTTATCCTTGTATGTGTTAGGTAATTCGTTGACAACAATTTATTAACTCTATAATTACTACCGTCGTTGCGAGGAGCGCTTTTTGCGACGAAGCAATCCAGTCTTTGACTTAAAGTAACTTAGTATATAAGTCCTGCCAGGTGGGATTTGTCGATTCAATAAGAAGGATTTTCTTTTTTCTTGAGCCACCTTTTATTTGTTTTTCTCTGGCAATAGCGGTGGCCGTATGAAAGACCGATGATAGTTTAGGACGATAAAGTCAAAGACTGGATTGCTTCGTCGCAAAAAGCGCTCCTCGCAACGACGGTAGTAATTATAGAGTTAATAAATTGTTGTCAACGAATTACCTAACACATACAAGGATGACAATGGCTCAATAAAGAAGACAACATAACCATGAGATTTGTACGACTGCGCAGCAGAGTATTAATTGACCAAACGTGTTAACGCACCGAATAAAGATCCAAATTAATCTGACTCGTTAAAAAATTATTTTGTTTGATTTCTGTGAATGCAAGGTCACCAATTGAAACAAGCCAAGGTAAATTCGCCATTTGGCTAATAAAATTGGCGGTGTCGGTATATATTCCTACTGCGGTTATACTCACTGGAACTTTAGTGTAATGATCCATTATGACCACATCACCCGCTTGAAATGCTGTAAATTGCAAATGACTCGCACTGCCAATTTTTTTTATTTCGCGCAACAGCTTGTTAATATCTGCGGATTTAATTAATTTTCCCTGCCATTCAGCAACCATTTTCTTTAATTGCAAATATTGCATTTCATCTTCTTCTAACAAAACCTGTTGATAAAATAAAGTCCGTGATTGCTGCTTTAAATTTTGTGTTTGCTGACACACGGCAGTTAAATTTCGACTAAGCGTGACAGAATCATCTAGGAAATATGCAAAAATGAATACGATGATCACAACACTCAATAAGTGCAAATATTTTTTATTCATGTCGATACACCTTGAGTTGGAAATATCGCGCTGTCGAGCTGGTATTTAGCATCGTGACGACTGGCTGATCGAACAAACCAATTTTCGCTATATTCCCCATGAAATTGACAATATCTAAATCAGACAGAGCGCTGCCATTGATCGTTATATTTTTATTATTTAATTTAATTTCGTTTAGTGAAATTGTGGCGGGAACTGTTTTAATAAGCTGCCTGACGCCTTCCACAATTTGAAAATTATTATTGTGTAGCGTGATGATAAAATGTAATTGCGCATCTAGATGGCGAAATGTTTGCTGCTTTTGCTGCAGCACACCGATTTCCATTTTTTGTTGTGTCAACTGGGCAATGAGATAGATGTTTTGTTCTTGCTGATCACTGATTAAACCCATCAACACGACATGCGCGACGATGCCGGTGATCAAGAGCAGGCTGGCTAATTGGATCAATCGTTTGGTATGCAACATAGTCTTTTTCCCTAAGACGTCAGGGATCTATTGGTGTCTCGGTTAACGTAATAGCCCTGAAGGCCAACTTAACAGCTTTATTGACAAAAAAAAACCCATATCTTTGCAACCTTTTTAATGAGATAGCCTTGGTTTATCTAGCTTTCTCCGTGTATAATTCCTCGCTCTAAAAACTAAGGGGCGTTATGCAAGATATTTTATTGTTTATTCAACATCATCTAATGCTATCTGCAGCATTGGCTATTATTCTTGTCATATTAATCGCACTCGAGTTCATCAAAATCAAACGTGGAGCTAGCAGTTTAACTCCCAGCCAAGTGGTACAGATGATGAATCGGCAAAACACGCCGGTCATTGATCTGCGCAGTTTCGATACCTTCTTATTAGGGCACATCGTAGGTGCCATTTCTATCCCGGCAAGCGAGCTTGAAACTAAGCTCAAAAAAATCGAGAAATTCAAAACACAGACTATTGTATTGGTCTGCGGATCCGGCATTGAGTCATCCAAAGCAGCGGCCACGTTGATAAAACATGGCTATAACCCACAAATTTTATCGGGCGGCATGCAGGCTTGGCGCGACGCTGAAATGCCTATTGTCAAAGGCAATTAAAGGTAACATCAATGGCCAAAATTGTTATTTATACGAAAGCAAACTGCCCTTTTTGTCATTGGGCGAAACAATTACTCGACCACAAAAATGCTACTTACGAAGAAATTCGTGTTGATCTCGATGAAAAACAACGCACTGAAATGGAACGCATAAGCGGTCGCCGAACCGTTCCACAAATTTTTATTAATGATCAACCAATTGGCGGGTTTGATGATCTTTCAAAGCTAGAGAAAGAAGGCAAACTCGCTGTTTTATTAAATCAAGAGGAAAAATAACTATGCAGCATAATCCACAAACACCACCAAACGCTCCGGCTGGCTCAGGTCCGACTTTTGAAATTCAACGTATTTACATCAAAGATGTTTCTTACGAAGCACCCAACACACCGCATACTTTTGTTGAAGAATGGAAACCAGAAGTACAATTAAACCTGGAAACTAAGAGCAATAAAGTACAAGACAATTTGCATGAAGTTATTTTATCGATCACAGCTACTGTGACTTCTGGTAAAAAACCCGCTTTCGTTGTGGAAGTGCATCACGCTGGTATTTTTTCTATTTCTGGTTTACCGGCTGATCAAATTCGTCAAATGTTAGGCAGCTTCTGCCCGAACATTTTGTTCCCTTATGCGCGTGAAGTAATTTCTGATTTAGTGATGCGCGGTGGATTCCCGCAATTGATTCTGGCGCCAGTTAACTTCGATGCATTGTATGCACAACACATGGAAGATCAGAAAAAAGGCGGCAAACCGGCTGAAAAAACCGAAGACGGCGAAACTAAAATCCACTAATTGGACTTAAACACATGGACAACACTATCCACCAGCCAATTGCAATTTTAGGCGCTGGCTCGTGGGGAACCGCGCTTGCTCTTTATCTGTCTCGCTTAGGGCAAGCGGTTCGTCTATGGACATATCAAGACAGTCACGTGGCGGCTATGATTGCTGAGCAAGAAAATAGTCGCTACTTGCCTGGCTACACATTTCCTCAAACATTGCAGCCTGTCACAAAATTGGCAGATGCATTAGCTAATACAAATGAAATTTTAATTGCTGTTCCATCTCATGCATTTCATGACACGTTACTTACTCTTAAACCTTTACTCACTGCACCTGCAAAAATTGTCTGGGCAACCAAAGGAATTGATCCTAGCACAGGTGAGTTATTGCATGATGTTGCATTAGATATATTAGGCAATCAGCACGAATACGCTATTCTTTCGGGGCCTTCTTTTGCCCGAGAAGTTGCAGCAGGATTACCTACAGCAGTTGTTGCAGCGAGCCACAATCCACTTTTTGCGAAACAGATCATCGCGCGTTTTAACAGCCCTTTGCTGCGCGTTTATTCAAGCACAGACATGACGGGCGTTGAAATCGGCGGGATTGTAAAAAATGTTTTAGGCATTGCCACAGGAATTTTAGATGGTATGGAGCTAGGCGCAAATGCGCGCAGCGCTTTAATCACTCGCGGTTTGGCTGAAATGATTCGTCTCGGCGTTGCGGTCGGTGGACAACGAGAAACATTTTATGGATTAACAGGCTTAGGCGACTTAATTTTAACGTGCACCGATAATCAATCGCGTAATCGACGTTTTGGTCTCGCGTTAGGAAAAGGGAAAAATCCGGAAACAGCGGAAAAAGAAATTGGACAAGTTGTGGAAGGTAAACGCAATGCAGAGCTGGTCATCCAGTTAGCTAAGAAACATCATATAGAAATGCCTATCAGTGAAGCTGTCTGGGATATTTTGAGTGGGAAATTAAATCCTGCAGCAGCAGTGCAAAATTTAATTAACCGAATGCCGAAATCAGAATAAAGATATTTGCTGAGTGCGATTAATCATACATTAACTGATCCAAAGCAGTCATATCTCCTTTGGGTGTTGACTGTGTTAATTCAAATAACACATCGGTGATACATAACATGCGCAACACATTCGGCGTAATATCATCAAATACAACTTTTACACCTAAGACAGATCCCTCTGCTTCTTCAAAGGTGACGCCAATACCGTAACCCAAACACAATGAACTTAACTGATCTGCTCGACGTGAAATTCCTGGCAAAAGTCCGGTGGGAGAAAAAACTTCCTCAATCGTCATGGGTCGACCATTTAAACTAAATCGTACACCCATGGCTCTGGCAACCTTACCGATTTGTTCTGACATATCTGCCATATATTTACCTCTTCCACCAAGGTTGCGCCACTTTTCTGGGACCCGCCACAAAAGAACGGAGATAACGCAAAAAAACCGCCACTGAAAAACCGTAGCGTTCTAAAAAAGCAAAAAAGATAGTGGTCACCAACGCCACAATAAATGTCCATAAACGAATATGAAACAAAAATATCAGTAAGGGAAAGCAAGCGCGGAAATCTACGAGCCATAATCTGACATTTCTTGCTGAGTCACGCCAATGCGCCATGAAGTTATCCTTTTCACCTATTGATGTATCGTATAATGAGGTGAGTAAATTTTCCATAGGTCATTTATAACGCCTGCTTGACATCCCACCCCCATCTTGATTCAATCGTAATCAACACCAAACGGATTCAGGGAATATCCCCGTTTATGAAAATGAAATTAGCTATCCTTATTGCATGTTTGTCTCTAAGCTTAGAGGCTTGCGGACCTACGCCGCCTACCCCACCTAATATCAGCAATGTCGATGCCTCACTTTCTGAAGCGTCTTATTCAGTCAGCCGAAATATTTCAACATTGTCTGAAACCGCGCAGGCTGCGCACCCATTACCACAACTGGATCCACCGCCTAATCCAGCCAGTTTTGGCATGGCCGGTTTGACTTCTGTTGATTGGTCGGGACCGGTTGAAACATTGGTTAGACAATTGGCTAAGGCCGCTAACTATCGCGTTCGCATTTTAGGGACATCTCCCGCTATTCCGGTGTTGGTCACTGTTTATGATAAAAACATGATGTTAGCTGACATTTTGCGTGATGTCGGTTATCAATGCGGGCGACGTGCGACGATTGTCGTATTTCCAGATAGCCGTGTGATCGAATTGCGATATGCAAAAAATTAGTTTGCCAAGGGATATGCCGCGCATGAAAAAAATTGGAATCATCACGGTTATTACCATAACGTTACTGCTGGCTGCCTGTACACATCAACCGACAGCTGTAGATCCGATGAATCTCGGCCAATTGCAAAACATGTCCGCATCAGATTCTGGTTCAAGTGTCATTATCGGACAAATTCGTAATAAAGCATTAGAAGACACAGCAATGAGTTTAGGCGCTCAAGGTGGGTTAGCGTGGGCTTCAAAAGATATTAATGCGCATTTAGAAAAAAATAAGTGGAACCTAGAAACGATTTATAATTTTAATGGCATGATGTTAAGTCACGGTGTGTTACCGCCAGTTTTAGTGCAGGGTGATAATAGCTTGAATTTAGCTGACCCCAATACGATTCGTATCGCTGATAAAACTTATAAAATTGTGCAACAAGCACGTTTTGCAACCACACCGCCCAATTGGCGCGAATATATTTGGATGAATTTCAATCCGCCCGAATTACCCAACAAAGTGTTACTGCCAAGAACAGATGATGAACGAAAAATTTGGAGCAAAGCAATTAAAGAAGGTTGGGAGCAAGGAATTCAGCAAGCTTATAGCATTTTCCAACAAAACATGGCGCGCTTAAAACGCGATTACAATGGCATGATTTTATATCGCACCTTGTTGCAAGAACATATGATTAGCGCGCCGTTTGTTTCGAAAACAGAATTAGGCGTCACTGGCGACGGCACCGACATGCGTGTTAACGACCAAGTATTGCGTATTACCGAATTACCGCAACTTCAAACAGACACTAACGGCTGGAGAGCTATCGTGGTGAAAGATAATGACAACTGATTTTTTATTTCCACAAGAACCCATTCGTCTTTCCATTGATGCCGTCAATGAAATTTTAATGCACGCGGTAAAATTAGGCGCATCTGATATCACTTTTCAAACCGGCGAACCCGTTTATGCAGAAATTTATGGACGCTTAAAAAAAGTTACGCGACGTAAATTATCAAATACTGAAGTTGGCGAAATTATTAATGCAATGTATGGTCCGAACGGCATGGCGCAAATCATGTCAGGAAAAGATGTCGATACGCATTATGAAATTCGACCGAATCGATCTGACCGTTTTAGATTTCGTATCAATGGCACAGGCTGTCAAGTTGAAGGTCATGATGGTTTGCAAATTACTGCTCGTACCATTCCAAGCGATCCGCCAACACTTGCCAGCATGAATTTACCGCAGCAAATTATCGACGCAGTCGAACCGGAACAAGGTGTAGTTTATATCACTGGTGCAACCGGCTCTGGTAAAAGTACTTTGCTTGCTGCGATTATTCGTGACATCGCCGAAGATCCAGAGAGTAATCGCAAAATTTTAACTTATGAAGCGCCAATCGAATTTGTTTATGACAGTGTCGAAAAAACTTCGAGCATCGTCAGTCAATCAGAAATTCCGCGTCACTTACCCAGCTTTGCTGCAGGTGTACGTAATGCGTTACGTCGTAAACCACGTTTAATTCTCGTAGGTGAAGCGCGCGATCCAGAAACCATTAGCGCAGTGATGGAAGCTGCCATGACGGGTCATCCGGTTTATACCACCCTGCACAGTAATAGCGTTGCAGAAACGATGCGCCGTTTAGTCACAACCTTTCCGCCAGAAGAACGACAAGGTCGTACGATTGATATTATCGAAACGATTCGCTTAGTTGTGTCCCAACGTTTAGTTCCAACAGTCGATGGAAAGCGCGTAGCATTGCGTGAATATTTAGTATTCGATGAAAAAATACGCGATGTCTTATTGGAAACGGATTTACTTAACATTACCGCAATGGTGCGTAAATTAGTGCGTGAACAGGGCCGCACGATTGAAGCAGATGCGAAAGAAAAACTTGATGCGGGATTTATTACTGAACGTCAATATCGGGTTATTGCAGAGCAATCGATACGAGAAGATAAAGATGCGCATCTAGGGTAGATTCTCAGTAATAAAATAGTTCTCGAATGCGAATTAAGAGCAGGAAATAAAACGACCGTCGTTGCAACGACGGTTGTTTATTTTCTGCTCTTAATCCGCATTCGATATGGTTGCAAGTCTCCATCCATGTTATACTAAACGTATACGATGTATACTTTTACAGGTAAAATTTATGCCACATTCACCCAATTCCACGTCTCCGGCAGTCACACTAAGTGTTCGCGTTCCGTCAGAAGTCCGGGATCAACTTGAAGAATTAGCCAATGCTACTGGTCGTACTAAATCATTCTTAGCAGCGGAAGCCATAGAATACTACTTAGCAACACAACATTGGCAGGTGAAAGCAATTGAGAAATCCGTCAAGAAGGCTGATAGCAAAAAAGCTAAATTTATTAAACATCAAAAAATTTCTGATTGGCTAAGTAGTTGGGGTAATGAAAACGAACAGGAACCCCCTAAATGATGATCATGTGGTTAGATGATGCCGTTCAAGATTTGCAGTCTTTACATCAATACATAATCTTAGAAAATCCTGCAGCAGCAAATCGAATAGCCAAGCGTATCCTTAATACTGTTAATCTTTTGCTTGAACAACCCGCAATGGGTAGACAAGGAAGAGTACACAATACACGAGAGCTAATTGTTTCCGGAACCCCATTTATCATTCCGTATCGAGTTAAAAATAAAAATATTGAAATATTGCGCGTATTTCATGCTGCAATGCAATGGCCGGAAGAAATTTAACCATTCGCTGCTCCACCAGTGCCGCCTTCTTTTTTCTTTTGCCCTTTTTGATCTCGCTCTGTAACAGCCTGTTTCAGTGCGCTACCACCTGCGCCCAACGCTTGACCAGTACCTCCAGCAGCAGCTTCTCCTGCTTGTTTGATTTGACCCAGAGATTCCTGTTCGCCGTATTGAACTGCATGGCCATCAATCCAAGTCGTGATTCTTTCTGGAACGACATAAATTAAGCTAAATACTTTGTTGAGTGACGTGACAATCAACATGGCGTAAATAGCCATCATGATGATTTGTTCAAACAATCCGGGGCTACTCATGATAGTTGCAAGAACACCATTAAACCCAGCATTAATCATGGTAATCACTATTCCTGATAACAACATAGCTGCAATCATTCCGATTACCATTAAACCAGGGCGTAAAAAGAGATTTAAAATTAAAAATATGGATTGTTCTGCACGTCCCAGTATTTCGTGTTGTCCGCCTGGACTTAATATTCCCAGTGCAATAAGGGGTGCCGCCACCATCGCTTCAACGACCGCCATAAACCAACCAATAGCGCCCATGGTAAAAATAATGTAAGGAATTAATGGGACATAAATTCCCAAAGTGGCACCCAAGACAAATAAAGACCCTAGTAAAAATGTAGCGGCGGGTAAGGTGAAAATAATGACTGATTGAATCGCTGCACCCAGTGGATCTTCTGTCAGCCCGAATCCCAGAGCAATAAAATTGATCTTCGCAATCGCCACGATGATAAAGAGAATGCCAATTAGGACGGCCATAGTAACTTCTACAACCATCATTAAGTACTGACCATATTGTTGAATATTAGCTAATGGTGTTACCAAAATTCCAGCACTCGCACCACTGCTCACAGCACCTGAGGATAAGTCTGACTCAAATCTATGCAGTAAAGCAGCTGACAAAGAAGACATTGTCGAACTGACATCGGAAAATTGTGGCGGAACTCCAGGAGGTGGTGGTGGAGTTGATGCAGCAGAAGCAGCGTTTAAGATTAAGCTCGCTTGATTGTAATTATTTCGGTAGTTGCTAATGACGCTTCCATCTGTTTGTGGACTAGCAGGTGAAACATTCAATGTAGGTGAAGCTAACTGAGAATTGCTATTATTCATTGCAGCTAATTGGAAATAATAAGACCCTGCAAATAGCCATCCATTTGCTTGCGCCGTTGTCCATTCAGGAGCAACTTGTTGGTGTGTTGAGAAATAGCCTGCCACCGCCGTTGAAAGCACACTAGAATATTCGTTAATTGCAGCAGTAATAAAATCAGTGGAACTCCCCAAATACGGTTTTATAGCATAGGGATAATAGACTTTAGTGACTGCATCGGGACTTGTGTTGCTGAATTTGGTAGGGGCCTGGGAATCCAAACTATCGTCAGGAAAAAACGGCGATTGTCCATTCGGCAACGGGTTTTGTTGTACACAGTTAAGAGAACTCGCGCCACCGCCACCCAGTCCTGACATAGAACTCGCCCCCAAGATGCAGCATTGGCTTGCTGCAACATTGCTAGCGCTACAAAAACTTTTTACCATTGCAGGCGGTGTGATGACAACAGGCGGAAATGCTGTCGATGAGCTATCTCTGAAAGTGAGATAGTCATGATCAACGTCGACGAATTTTTGTGCTATCGCCCCTAAGAAGGGAACAATGGCTTGCAAAGCTTTTTGCCCAGCCGTCGCTGCAATACAACCTAAGGAACTCGGTCCGGCTCCAGGTGTTCCGGGTGCCACTGGTGCACAAATCGAAGCCGGGTCCGAATAAGTCAATGTTCCACAACTCCCTTGATCAGGATGGTCTGATAATGCGGGTCCCATTCGATATGACAACATTCCAGGTGTAGTAGAGTTAGCCGGTGGTTCAACTGTGACCTGTTTTCCCGTTGCGGAAATATCATACAACTCGTTGTCAGAGTTTATTGCACAAAAAGGATCGGGATTACCCCCCGCGCAATAGTAATAGCCTTGACTTGCACCCGGCGGAACGTTCGTATTTTTTGACGCTGCGCTGGCTTGGCACACTAATCCATAATATAAATTTTTCATGTTGCTTGGCATTGATACGATAGAGGGTGAACTCGATGGCATTGAGATGGTACTTGACACTGATCCTGCTGTACTGACATAACTTAACACGGTGTTCCACAAGACATCTGCCGCACCAACACCTTGAAGAATAATCCACATCATGATGATTTGAATGGCCGAATAACCACTCGAAACTGGGAACATAAGCGCGATACCCATCACAGTTCGTATCGGCACCCATAAACCGCTCCATTTTTTCCCCATGAATTCGCCTTCATGGGCTGTCGCTAATAAGCCTACGACAGTTGTATAAATGACAATTAAAACGCCGAGCGTCAGAACAGCGGTATTCAATGCTTTAAACAGAACGGCCATTACGCCAATGACTGTTGCGCCGGTGCCGCCAGGAGTTAATACATTGCCGACAGTACCAAATAAATAACCTAGGTAAAATTGTGATTGATCGTTACTGGCAATCGTAAATGGACCCATCATGACTGTGGCCCTGCCTCATCAATTATCTTTCCGCTGCGCCACTCGGCGAAAGTACAGCCTAATTTACGGTGTTTCATTTGAAATAACCAAAAACTATAGCGAAATGCTTGAACACCAAATAAGCCTGCGGTTGCAATGGCTAATATCCACCCTGCGATAGAAAAATCAACAATCAATAAATAAAATGCCCCGATGACAGAACACACAGCAAGGAAGAGAAAAAAGTAAGAGTATGCCTGATAATTTTGCGCAATCCGTTTCACATTATCTTCAGTGAGATTCAAACGCTGCATAGCTTCGGCAAATGTTTCTGTCACGGTAGGTTTTGCGGGAGAAAACGTGCCTTTGATGATATCCCACATAGAGGCGGTATTAGCCTTTAACTGCTCATACCCCAACCACCCAGTTGGGTTGAAAAATGTCTTGCGCGAAACTTTAACTACATCCTTCAACGGCATAAAAAACCTCGCCACACCTCGATTTCAACCACCATAGCACCCCACTATCAAAAACTCAACTGTCCAAAAAATCGTAGAAAAATCAGGACAATCGGTGTACTTATGAGTATACTTTCTTTAAAGTATAGTGCAGTTTTATTGTTTTTTAATATGAATTGGATGGTTTTCTCGTATGCCTTCACTTGACTTACAAGCGTCGCATGAGTTCTGGAAAAACTATGATGATCCAATGATTTATCGCGTCATCGCTTTCATGGAAAGTGTTGAGGAATGGACTTTAGATGGCGACCCCTCGCTCGAAGAAGCACTGAAAGCTTTTGGGGAAAACCTCGATAAAATAACCCGTTTTGAGTTAGGCAAAGAAGAACAATTTGTCACTGTCTGTGCGCACATCAAAACTTCGCGTATTTTACGCATCTTACAAGCTATTGATACCATTGATCCCGGCTCTGCTTCCAAGGTGTTGATGTATGCAGAAGAAAACAATGATCCGGAACACATCTTGGCAGGCCTCTTTTTAAGGCGCAATATTGTCTTTGAACGTTTGCGATTGCTTGCCCGAGTATTTTCGACCGAGCGCTTTCAAATTGTGTTAAAAGCATTGGAGCAAGAAAATGTCTAAACTTTTAATTAGAATCGTTGGATTAATCGTTGCATGCTTTACAACTGTCGTATTTGCACAGTCAACGTTTAACGGCCCAACAAACAGTTCAACCAGCAGCAGCTCATCCACACCAAAAACAACACCGCTGCCGGTGCTTTCGCCGAATGATTTTAAAAACCGTGTTAACACGATGAATCAACAAACTCAAAATGATTTAAACCAACAAGTTTTAAAACGTTTAAGTGCACCAACTTCAAAAAGCAATTCACAGCCACAAAGTCCAAGCAACAGTGGAGGTACTGATCAACAAAACATGGCACCGAGTGATAATTCAACTCCCGATAACACTCCTTCAGGTGCATCTAACTCACAAACATCTCCTAAAGCTGAACTACCTCCGCCTCCTGCACCTAACGATACTGGTGACTCATCGATGCAAGCGCCGAGCAATTCGCAACCCTACACCGGGTTTGGGGCGGGCAGTGCGGGAAAAAGTAATGGGAGCCCTGGAGCTCAATCAGGCGGCGGATGGAACGTTAAGTACTAATTCTGCGTAGGAGTTTTTATGCTGAAAAAACAGTTAAAAAAAGTTTTCATCTTGATGGTAGCCGCAGCGAGCATCAGTGCAATGTATATACAGCCTATCCGAGCCCAGCTATCCCCTTTCATAGGCGGCGGCAGTAGCGGTGCTGGCGGTGGCGGTGCTTCTGGGGCAGCTCTACAAGGTATTTGGGTTAACACAACTAAAATTCTAAACAATGTTAACAACCTGCCAACTTATCTTAACGCGCTGACAGCGCTGGCATTAGGTTGGTTAACACCAGACACATCCGATGCGACAGCTAACTTGCAGCAAAATTTCACTAATTTATCGAATGCGGTGACTCAAGACGATGCTACTCAAGCAAGCTCGCAATCACGTTTCTTGAGTGATTATTTTGGTTCAAGCACCACTCCCAGCACGCTACCTTATGCAAATGATTTAACTTACCAAACATTAATGAGCCAACCTTTTTTCAATCCGGATCCACGTGATTCTTATTCATTAGCGACAGGTCAACACAAAGTTGACTCCGCCTATAACTATGTCAAAAATGCTTCGGGTTTAAATATCGCCCATGTAATACCAGGAAATAATTGGCGCGGTGCGAAACAAGATCAAGATAAATATTTTAATTACTACTCAACAATTTCTGCAGTACAAACGTTTAATATTTATGTGATGAGCCAATTATATTCTTCATTTACTGACGGCCATCAAGTTAAATCACTCCAAAATACACTGATGCAACAAGCTAGTAGCAGCGATTGGTTTACCCAGGCTGCTTCTGAAAATATCGGTGTGGTGTTACGCCAAATTCTTATTTACGATTCGCAAATTTATGTGACGTTAAATCAAATGTTGCAGACGCAACGTGAAATGTTGGCTGCGCAAGCGATGAGTAATACGCTGGTGGTTATTGGCAATCAATTTACGGAAAATACGTTGCTTGGAAAAGCGACTGGGGTACCTCAGCATTAGAATTCAAACTTTTCTTCAACTTACTGGTGATTACCGCCCGTATTCCGTCATTGCGAGTGCCCCAACCCCTAACCGGGGTAAACACCAGAAAAGAACTTCGACAACGAAAAATCAATCACTTACGTTGAAGTTCTTTGGGAGCGCGAGCGAAGCAACCCAGGCTGTATTGTCTCTCTAGAAGAACAAAATCGGTGAAATGTCATACTCTATGCTTCTTCAGTAGGAGCAATAAAACCTGGATTGCTTCGCTCGCGCTCGCAATGACGAGGCACCCTTGAGCTATTGCCTTGTTGGAGAAAATTAAATTTTAGCCAACACCACCGCCGTGCCATAACACAACACTTCCGTTGCAGAAAATCGTCCCGATACTTCAGCTGCATCATAACGCATCGCCAAAATTGCATTTGCGCCCATTCGTTCGGCATGTCCAATCATGTAATCATAAGCTTGCTGACGCGCTGTATCACACATATTTGTATAAGCGCCAATCGAACCACCCACTATATTTTTCAAGCTGCCAAAAAAACCTTGAAAAATAGTCGGTGATCGCACAATGATGCCACGCACCATCCCCATGTATTCAACAACTTTATAACCATCGATTGAATTGGTGGTAACAACTAACATAGTGTCCTCTCATTCAACATTTTGAACTTGTTCGCGCATTTGCTCAATTAACACTTTTAATTCGACTGATGCTCGGGTGGTATCCACATCAATCGACTTAGCGCCCAGTGTATTCGCTTCGCGATTCAATTCTTGCATTAAAAAGTCTAATCGTCTTCCAACAACTCCGCCTTGTTTTAAAATGCGGCGCACTTCGGAAATATGTGCGTCTAAGCGTTCTAATTCTTCAGACACATCAATTTTTTGCGCAAACAAAACAATTTCTTGTTCGAAGCGTGCAGAATCGAGTTCAACGCTAGCATCGCTAAAACGTGCCACTAAACGCGAACGCTGTTGACTATAAATTTCTGGTAAGCGATGACGAACTTTCGCCAATTCAGTTTTCATACCATCCAAGCGCTGCATAAATAATTGTTTCAACTCATCGCCTTCACGCATACGCGCTTCGACTAAATCTTGCAGGGCTTTTTCCAATAGTTTTAAAACTTCATCTTGAATTGTTTCCAGATCAGCTTCAGCGATTTGCAACACGCCCGGCCAGTGCAAAATATCCATCGTATTAACAGGTGCTGGCATCTTCAACATTTTGGCAATCACTTCATTCGCTTTACAAATTTTTTCAGCGAGATGATTGTTAATGGTAATTTCCGCACCGGCCACATCCCCCGGCTGATAACGCAAGTGAAATTCAATTTTACCGCGGCGGATATAATGTCGAATTCGTTCCCGCAAAGAAGCTTCTAACGCATGCAGAGTGTCAGGTACTCGCACGCCAACTTCCAGATAACGATGATTAATGGATCGAACTTCACAAACCGCGGTGCCCCACGTACCTTGTCCTTGAGCCCTTGAAAAAGCTGTCATGCTTTGAATCATAATTGTTATTCCATTTTAAAATACTGTCATACGAGTTGTATCTGTTTATAATACGGGACTTTTAACTATTCAAGAGAAATATATGAGACCCAGCAACCGAGCTAATCATCAATTACGCGACATTCGTATCACGCGTCATTTCACCAAACATGCTGAAGGATCTGTGTTAGTTGAATTTGGTGACACGAAAGTATTATGCACTGCGAGTGTAAATTACGGAGTTCCGCCATTTTTAAAAGATTCTGGCACCGGTTGGGTCACAGCAGAATATGGCATGCTGCCACGCTCAACCCATGACCGCATGCCACGTGAAGCGGCGAAAGGAAAACAATCGGGGCGAACACAAGAGATTCAACGCTTAATCGGGCGATCGTTACGCGCTGCTGTGAATTTAAAAGCGCTGGGTGAAAACACGATTACCATTGATTGCGATGTTATCCAAGCAGATGGCGGCACACGAACCGCTGCTATAACTGGTGGCTGTGTGGCTTTATTCGACGCACTGAACTTTATGAAACAGCAAGGTAAGTTAAAACAAGATGCGTTCAAACAATGGATTGCATCCATCTCGGTTGGAATTTACAAAGGTGAACCGGTCATTGATTTGGATTACGCGGAAGATTCTGGCGCAGATACCGATATGAATGTGGTGATGACCGAGCACGGTGGGTTTATTGAAATCCAAGGGACGGCGGAAAAAGATACCTTTCAACAGCATGAGCTAGATGGGTTGTTAGTGTTGGCTAAGGATGGGATTCAGCGGTTGGTAGAATTGCAGAAAAGCGTATAACTGCAACAGAAAGGCGACAAACAAGCCGCCTTTTATACTAAATAATTTACTGTTTATATATTGTCGCTGTAACACAAGCAGAAAGATTACCACTGTAAGCAGGTAAAGCGATTGGGTTAGTAACACTGATGTTAGGGCCAAGTGCTGCAAGCTGGCTGTTTAAGTTAGTAGCTAAAGTTGCAGCTGACGTTCCTGAAGCGCATACGATCTGTGGACTTTGTACGTTGTCTGCAAAAGCCTGTGCGCTCATTAATAAAGTTGCTGCGCTTAATAAACTAATCAATTTGAATTTCATGTGTATCCCTCTGTTGTATGGATAAAAAAATCACGCGATTTTATGATAATGCTATTATTTTAGTCAATATATATATTTTACAGTGTCATAACATATTGATTTGTTTTTAGAAATAACAGAAGATTCAACAGATGCGGCAATAAAATCAACCATCTCAGCCGCTGCTGTGCCAGCTGAGATGAGTATCTTAACTTTTTATTCCGTGCTACCACGTCTAGTTAAGCTAGGAACCGTCTTTTGCTGCGACTGCTCAGCTTGAGTTAACTTCAACGCCGCTGCTCTAAGCAGCTTCATTCTCTTCAGTGCCTCAGCTACTTTGTTATTCACACTCCCAGACGGTAGAGTGATTTCTTTTGCGTAAGCTTCTTTAGACTGTATCGCTTTATGCAGCGCAAGCTCAACTTGATTAAGATCGAACGGTTTCCGCTTCTCAATCTGCTGTGCTTTAGCAACTTCAAAAGAATTATCTTTTGGTGCATGAAAAAAACTATATTTACCTGCTGCCATAAAATTTACCCCTATTTTTTATCTGCCATTTCCTGCATATAACGCTCCTTTTCACCGCATTTTTCCCATAAAAAACGCGCAAGAGTTTCTTTTACCGCAAGTGTCTCTGGTCTTCCCATCAAATCATAATGCCAAATCTTGAAAGGCATTTGTTTGGTTTCCACTAACAGCACCGATTTTTGTCCGCCTAACTGGTAGAGAATCGCATGCTCTTTTTCTGCAAATATGGGATCTGCTTTTACTTTGATTAAGAGTTCATTTAAGACTTTCTCAAGTCCTTCAGGGCCTTCCGCTATGATGTAATCTACTGACTCACTCATATGCATTTCACCCGTCTCATACAATCATTTTAAGCCTTGAAGCTTAAGACAGCCTTAACAACAAGATACCCTAATTTATATAATATAATCAATAAGTAAAGGCGCATGGTCGGAAAAGCGTTCCTGCTTATAAATGGAAGCTGATTTGACCGCATCCTTCAAGCCTGGCGTCACGACTTGATAGTCTATCCGCCAACCCACATTTTTTGCCCATGCCTGTCCGCGATTTGACCACCAGGTATATTGATCTGGCTCTTGATTCACTTGGCGAAATGCATCAACAAATCCCATTGAACCAAATAACTCATCCATCCAAGCACGCTCTTCCGGCAGAAATCCGGAATTTTTTTGATTACCGCGCCAATTTTTTAAATCAATCTGACGGTGCGCAATATTCCAATCACCGCAGATAATCAACTCTGTTGATTTTTGACGTAAAGCTAACAAATGCTGCGCATAACGTTTCAAAAAATCAAATTTAACCGCTTGTCTTTCTTCACCACTTGTTCCAGACGGCAAATAAACAGAGGCAACAATCAAACCGCCCAAATCAATTTCTACGTAACGCCCTTCTTTATCCGCTTCCGTCCATCCTAAGCCGGTAATAACTTGCTGCGGCTTTTTGCGAGAATAAATTCCAACACCGCTATAACCTTTCTTTTCCGCGAAATGAAAGCAGCAGTGATAACCTTCTGGCCGAAAAACATCATCCACCAAATCCGCTTCTTGTGCCTTAAGCTCTTGCAGGCAAACGACATCAGCATTTTGCCCTAACAGCCAAGCGAAAAAGCCTTTTTTTGCTGCTGAACGAATGCCATTTAAATTAAGCGTGATGACTCGCACATCAATGTCCTAGCAAATTATTCAACAACTGGTTCGCTTTAACAGGACCTTCTTGTTTCAATTGATCCTGTATTTTATCTTTAATTTTTTCTTGCACTTGATTCGTCACGCGCTGCATTTGCTGCTGCGCGATTTCTTTAGCCAGTGCAGAAGAGTCTAAGCGAATGTTTGGATTTTCCAGACTGCCCGTAATTGTAATCGGCAGTGCAATGCCATATAAATTTTGCGTATCATCTTTTTGATCGCCACGCTGTTTCACTGTCACTTGGAAGATGTAATTAATATCTTGTTTCACCAAATTGATTGTACCGCTGCCATGTGTGGTAAAACGCGGCGAATCCACCAATAAATCGTTATTGGTCGCAATGCCATTATGGATATCAATTGTGCCAGTCATATTACCAAAATTTGTTTGATTATTATTTTTTGGCATCGATTGTTTTTTCACTAAGGCATAAGCGCTATCAACTAAATAACCCATATCTAATCCAGTGATCGCACCATTGGTAATGCTAAATTGACTGGTTCCATTCATGTTTTGCAACACAGCATCGGGCCCACTACCGGAAGTAGTAATATCAAGAACAATATTACCCGCACCTTGAGCAGAGATTTTTTGATTCGCACCACCCAAATCTTTCAACATGGGTTCAACTTGCACATTAGTTAATTTTCCATGAATTGCTATGTGCGGCACGCTGGAGTTCAAATCAATATGCGCTTGGCCACTTAAAGCACCTTGATACAAACTCGCTGTGAGAGGCAAAGACAACACGCCATTTTCGAAATCAGCTTGCATATTCACTTGCGTCAACTTCAATTTTGCCGCTTGGAGTGTATCAATCGTTAAATTAGCTTGAACTTTGGTTGTTTTGCCCGCCGCAGAAAAATCTAAACTGCCACGCGCATCCTTTGCTATTTGCAAACTATCCGTATTTTCACCCAGCTCTTGCAACGTTTCTTTTAAGTCGAATGGTTGAATAGTCATGTGTCCGGTAGTGACTGGGTTTGAATTTAAATGCGCAACACTCAATTTCCCTGCTAACGAAACATTGGCCACTTTTCCTTGAAAATCTGTCCACTGCAGAGTTTGATCGTTTAAATTAGCAATCAAGTTTCCTTCTAACTCTAAATTAACTTTTTTAACTTGTTGTTGTGCTTGCAATTTGAAATCTAAATTGCGGAAAGAATAGATTTGCGCATCAACATTCAACGCAACATCACTCGTCAATGCGATATGACCTGATGATGCGGGATTTTTTGCCGCAAAATCTAAAGAGCCTTTCAGTGGAAAGGGTTCCAGTAAATTAATATTTTTTGCATGCAATTCCAAATTTGTTACATCATAAGATTGATGAGCCTGCTCATCCATATAGGTTACTTTCGCATTGGAAATATCAACTGCAGAAATCGCCACACCAAAATTCGCTTTGTTGCCAGAAGAAACTGTCCCATCAGTTGATTGTTCAGTCTGCGTGGGATTCTTTTGTGGGAAAGTCCAATTCACTTCACCACGAGCATTCTTAATTAAAGTTAAATTCATTCCAGTGAGAATGACACCGCTTGATTCGATCTGGCCATGCATGAGCGGCAATGCTCTCACTCCCACGGTTGCGCCATCCAATTCTACGAAATCTTTTTGCGTGAAATTGGCTGGGTTACCCAATTGCATATGCCCCACTTTGATGCCGAGATAAGGATAAACTGTCCAAGACATTTTTCCGTCTATGATTAATTGACGGCCAGTTGCTTTAAATACTTGGCTGGTGATCACAGGTTTTAAACGCTCTGGACTGACAAACGCAATCAACAATCCGAGCACAATGAGAGTCAAAACAATCAAGCTAGCTAATGTAATCGCAATATATTTTAATAATTTAAACATGGCGCTTTCTTCCTTTAATCTGATGGAGCGGGTGATGGGAATCGAACCCACGCTGAGAGCTTGGGAAGCTCCCGTTCTACCATTGAACTACACCCGCAAAATGTGGCAAGGAGTATATACACAAAAAAAACAGTTTACTACCTGCGTAAAATCATTTATACCGTCACTTTTCGCCGCAGGAGAAATGTATGAACTTAGCTCAAGTTACCTATATTTGGATTGATGGCAGTAGCCCGACCCAAATGTTACGCTCAAAGATGAAAATTGTGCCGAATACCAAAAAGCAATTAACTGTGGAAGACCTGCCACAATGGAGTTTTGATGGCTCTTCGACCTATCAGGCGTCTGGTCATGATTCTGATTTAATCTTGCAACCTATTTGTGTAGTGAATGACCCTATTTTGGGCGCTGGCAACTATCTTGCTTTGTGCGAAGTATTAAACCCTGATGGCAAAACCCCACACATTTCCAACAAGCGCAGACATTTGGCTGAGTTAATGTCACACGTGAGCAAGTCGCATGATCCATGGATTGGATTTGAACAAGAATATACCTTGTTTGATGGACAGCAACCACTAGGCTGGCCAGAACGCGGCTACCCAGCTCCACAAGGCCCATTCTATTGTGGCGTTGGCTCAGATGAAGTATTTGGTCGTCATTTAGTTGATGAACATGCGCAAGCTTGTCTCGATGCCGGATTGATGATCTATGGAACGAATGCTGAAGTCATGCCCGGCCAATGGGAATTCCAGATTGGTTATCGCGGCGTTGACACTGAAAGTGCTGATCCATTAACCGCTTCTGATCATTTATGGCTTGCACGTTGGTTGCTATATCGTTTAGGCGAAGAATATGGCATCAGCGCAACGCTTCATCCAAAACCGGTTAAAGGTGATTGGAACGGTGCTGGCAAACATACCAATTTTTCTACCAAAGAAACTCGCGATCCAAAAACTGGTATGGAAGCAATTAATAAAGCGATCAAGGCGTTGGAAGGCCGTCACGCTGAGCACATCAAAGTGTATGGCGCTGATTTGGAATTACGCTTAACGGGTAAACACGAAACTGCGCACATTTCAAAATTTGCTGCGGGTATTGGTAATCGTGGCGCATCAGTGCGTATTCCACGTCCAGTTGCAGAAAAAGGCTATGGTTACTTGGAAGATCGTCGTCCGGGTGCGAATGCTAACCCGTATGAAGTGGC
>Ga0207089_1043_pt1 | contig 31696 bp, 27 predicted proteins | sample Alteio_BWMinHeat_49_FD_153571 | JGI IMG/M metagenome (GOLD analysis project Ga0207089, IMG submission 153571) | Enriched cells from forest soil in Barre Woods Harvard Forest LTER site, Petersham, Massachusetts, United States -... | ecosystem: Environmental > Terrestrial > Soil > Temperate forest >...
GTGCAAGTGACCAATGATCCTGAGATGTCCGAATTGGAATCCTATGTGTTAAACATACTCAGCTACAATGGTAGTTGAGATCGAACCAGCGGAAGTGAAGCATCTGAGTACGCTGTGGAAAAAAAATCAATTGAGATTTCCCAAGTAGTGGCGAACGAAAAGGAATCAGCCCAAACTGAATCTGTTATGGCAACATAATAGAGATGTGGTGTTGTTATGGTCTTGCAATCCAAAATTCAAAGCTCAAGTGGTCTGGAACGACCCGACGAAGAGGGTGATATCCCCGTGAGCGTAAGAAAAAGGGATTTTATCATAACGCGAGTAGTTGTCCTTGGTAGTGGGCAACGAATTTAGGTGAAAGTAGCATCTAAGGCTAAATATTTCTCAAGACCGATAGTGAACTAGTACCGCGAGGGAAAGCTGAAAAGTACCCCGGAAGGGGGGTGAAAAGTGCCTGAAACCAACTGGCTACAGACGTGCGTGGCATGAAAGGAGTTTTTGTTAAATTGGAGGTTCTAGCAATAGAGCTAAAGGTTTGACGTTCATAGCTCTAGTGTTACGCGTTCCGTCTAGAAACACGGGCCAGGGAGCTTACCGTTATGGCAAGCCTAAACCTTAACAGGGTGGAGGCGAAGGGAAACCAAGTTCTCGCAACGCAAGTGAGGAGAAGCGTGTGAAAGTGCGTCGAGTCATGGCGGCAAGGCTAGAAACCAGACGATCTATTCTTGGACAAGCTGAAGTGGGACGAAAGTCCCATGGAGGGCTGAAGCAGTTCTAACGTGCAAATTGTTTGTCTGATCTGAGAATAGGGGTCAAAAACCAATCTAGTCTGGTGATCGCTAGTTCCTAACGAAGTGTATCGTAGTACTGCCTGTATGGAGACAGCGTGTCCTGTAGAGCACCGATCTGATATGACGGGCCAGAAATGGCTCGCTATCAATTCAAACTCCGAAGGGATGCGCGTCGTAGAAGTACGGAGACGGGTTTACGTGGCGTAAGGCTCGTAACCAAGAGGGGGACAACCCAGACTGAGGTTAAGGTCCCCAAGTTTTTGCTAAGTGTCAAACTAAAGGGCGTATTGAAGCCAAGACAGCAGGGAGGTAAGCTCAGAAGCAGCTATCCTTTAAAAAGTGCGTAACAGCTTACCTGCCGAGCTTCGATGCCCCAAAAATGGACGGGGCTAAAGCAAAGCACCGATACCTCAGATTACTGTGATTATCACAGTACATGGTAGTTAGGCGTGGGGATTGGGTCGAAGCAGGGCCGTGAGGTCCTGTGGACCGGTTCCCATTGCAGATCCTGGCGGCAGTAACAGCATAGTATGGTGAGAATCCATACCATCGTAAGTGTAAGGGTTTCCCGGCAATGCGTCGTCAGCCGGGAGTTAGTCGATCCTAAGAGTGACCTCAACAGAGTCACCCGAATGGGAAACTTGTTAATATTCAAGTACCTTACAAATGACGTTATAATCTACACAGTTTTGCTTCCGGATAGGGCATTTAGAACCGTCGTTCTATTGAACTATTATAGAATTGGGGAGTGCCGTAATGGCGAGAACTGATTCGAGGTGGGAGTGGCTTGCCGTTAGGTGAGTTTGCTCAATTCCAGGAGACCATGAAATGCTGTGTAGTGAGTTGTTTGTAAGTCCGTACCGAGATCCGACACAGGTGCACTGGATGATAAGTCTAAGATGTATCGGGTATACCGTAGGCGAGGGAACTCGGCAAACTAGTCCTGTACCTTTGGTATAAGGGATGCCTGCGGTCTTAATGAAGAATTGGGACCGTAGGTCGCAGTGACAAGGGGGTCCCGACTGTTTAATAAAAACACAGGTGACTGCTAGTCCGAAAGGATGTGTATAGTCACTGAATCCTGGCCAGTGCAGGTACCTAAAACTTGGGTTCAACTGAGCTAAGGGCCTGTAAACGCCGGGAGTAACTCTGACTCTCTTAAGGTAGCCAAATGCCTTGTCGGGTAAGTTCCGACGCGCATGAATGGAACAACGAGGGCCCCGCTGTCCCCGCCTACAACCCGGTGAAGCCACATAAGCTGGACGAACAGTCCAGCATCTTCCATCGGGGAGAGAAGACCCCGTGGAGTTTTACTGCAGCTTGTACTTGCGGTATAGTTGGAATTGCATAGTGTAATCGGTAGCCATGCTTGTCTCCTTCCGGGGAGACAGGAAGCGAAAGTGTAACACCGGTCATTTCTTGCAGTACCTCTTACCACATTCACTTGTGGGACAGGTGCAGGTGGGCAGTTCGGCTGGGGCGGCACCCCTTTGAAAAGATATCAAAGGGGCCCAAAGTTCGGTTCAAGTGGGTCAGAAATCCACTGTAGAGGGCAAGGCCAAAAACCGGACTGACTGGATCTCCAAACGCACGGGATTCAGAGAAGAAATTCGGGCCTAGCGATCCATGACGTCCCCACTATTGGGGGCTCGTGGTGACAGAAAAATTACCCCAGGGATAACAGGCTCGTCGCGGGCGAGAGCTCCTATCGACCCCGCGGTTTGGTACCTCGATGTCGGCTTTTCCCATCCTGGCCCTGCAGCAGGGGCCAAGGGTGAGGCTGCTCGCCTATTAAAGGGGAACATGAGCTGGGTTTAGACCGTCGTGAGACAGGTCGGTCTCTGCCTGATGGAAGCGAGGCTGCTTGAGGGGAAGTTGCTCCGAGTACGAGAGGAACAGAGCAGCGTGGCCTCTGGTTTATCGGCTGTCTGATAAGGCAGGCCGAGCAGCTAAGCCATTTAGGCTAACTCCTGAAAGCATCTAAGGAGGAAGCCTATCCCGAGAAAAGGCAGCCGGTCGTAAGACAAAGGATGGCCGCAGAAGACGGCGTTGATAGAAACGAGGTGTAGATCCCAAGCTTCGGCGAGGGGTGAGCCTGCGTTTACTAAATATCCAATACATCAGTCAGTCATAATACATAGAGACTATACATGACGATTCATTTTATTTTGAATCCCAGTGTAAACTTTACACGATTATTTTTATTTTATTTAATTTTCAAGCTTGATTTTTTATTTTGGAATCATTGCAGAACTTTTTATGATATCACGTTACTGTGAAAGTCATGACACTAAGTATGATGTGGATTTTTCCAGGAATAATTTTACTTGGAGCGATGCTGTTTGGTCTGATTAATTTGTGGATCAAAAAAAGAAGGGAAGCCAAGAATCCTGATTTGTATGGTTACAGGATACGACCTGATGATTTTGATGATGAAAAGAAGTTTTGAAATCTAGTGGATACTGTATACGATTGTTTTTATTTGATCATATGTTCCATGGAATAGTTCATGGTACTGTTTAAAAAAATAATTTTGGAAAAAAAGATTCGAGGATTCAGACCGTTAACTGCAAACTCCAAAAATAGAGTAGAAAGAAAACTTGCACTAACGAAAAAACTTGAAGAAGAAAAAATTGATTTGGATAAGGCAAGAAAGCAATGCAAAAACGAAAAGATTGCAGTTGATTTATGTTTTTATCTTAATAATAGTACTACCGCAACTGGAAGAGCAAAAAAAGATCTAGACAACATGCTGAAGATATTTTGCGATGTCCTAAAAGACCAAGTGATACACGACGGAAAAGAGACAAGGACAAAAGGACTTGGTTTGATAAGTGATGACAGTGAGATACACCAAATTCATGCAATAAAGAGATTTGTAAAAACAGACGAGGACGAAGGAATTGATATCAAGATATCAAAATGGCAAGACAAAACTAAAAATTGAATCTAATTAATGGGTACTAGCAAAAAATAATGAGACTAAAATCTAGCTTGCCTGCTTTCTAGCTTGATTTTTTCTGACATTTTTTCTGGGATTTATTCTGTAGTTACTCTGATTTGTTCTGTCCAATCTTTGAATTTAGGACATTTTTTCTGTAGGCTTGTTTGTAAATAGGCAAATTAGGCACTAAAAACAGAAAAAATCATTATTAAATTTCAGAAAAAATGACTGAAAAAATGCATTGCAAAACCAGCGTATCAAATAAAAAAAGAACAAGTTTAATTTTTTATTAATTCAATTCTTAAATATATTAAAATACAATGTTGCTGTAATGGTTTTGTGTCAACTAGCTAGAAGATCAAAACGGTTCACAACGAAATTAAGCTGGAAAGTTTTTCCAGATACCTTTTAATATAATGAGAAAATCTTATAAAATAGATATGACCGAAATGAAAAAGTCAATGAAGACCGAGCATAGACGAAATAGATGAAGACAAAAAAATTATTGAATATCTGGTAACATCAGATGAAAAAAATTATAGGGGATGTAGAGGACCTGACAAGAATCCAAGAAAAATTAACATAAATTCCTTACATAATTTGAAGCCATTTCAGTCTGTTTCAGATGAAAATAATCTTGATAAATTAATTAAAAACCCATCTGACACGCAAGTTTCTCACAGCAAGATGTGGATTGTATTTTTTATTTTACTTGGAATTGTGATAGGATACTTTGTCTGGAAGCATTACAAAGAAAAACCTAGAGAATCTTACATGTCTATCTTCTCAGACAATCTTGAAGGAGGGAAAAGTAATGGTTAAACTTGATAATGCAAAAATAAGAAAACTTCTCACTAGTCATGATTTTGGCCATGATACGAAAAAGCAAGGAAAACAACTAGAAGACTTGATTTGCTACATCTTTGAAAATATTCCTGGTTTCTACCTTAAAGCAAGAAACCTGTATGACAAATATAGTGGTCTAGAAATTGATCTAGTCTTTTGGAATGATCAACCTCGCAGTGGCTTGTACTTTTTACCTTTAATCGTTCCAATTGAATGTAAGAATTGGTCTATACCTGTACCAGGAATTCAATTAAGTTGGTTTGCTGGAAAACTACGAAATAAAGCATTAAGATTTGGAATTATTGTTGCACGGTCTGGTATAACAGGAAAGGAATCAAATGGAACAGACGGACATGGCGAACTTCAAAACATATTGCATGACGGTTGCCAGATGATAGCAATAACTGGACGAGATCTAGAAAATATTACAGATACTGATCAAATAGTGGAAATGCTCAAGCAGAAATTATGTAATCTAGTAATCGCTGCTAGATAATATCTGGAAATCATGAACTATCACTCAGCGATCACAAAAGACTTGATGCAATACTTTATGTTTGGCTTTTTTGATCCAATAATTAGTAAGAATTTTAATGCAACCAAAAATAAACGTGTTATTTCAAAAATATTTAAAAAGCTAGGGGAGATGGAAAAGTAAGTGGATGCACAATTAGAAGTTAAAGAACTTATTCGGTATATCACTGCAACATTTTTTGATAAAAAGAAGTACCACATTTCTCGCACATCACTCATAAAAATACTTTATAAAACTAAAAAATATACAGATGATCATCCGATAAATAAATTTTTACAATTCTATTGGTATGAACAAGGACCGTACTCCCCACTTCTAATTACATTAAAAGATCAAATGGTTTCGGAAGGGATACTTCATGAAACTAATAATGGGCTTGTTGCAGAAAAATCTAGAATCATTGATCATGATGAATTTTTTGAACAGCTGAGAAACCACGTAAACCAGATCATTAATGACGCAGCTTCTAACAACTCACTAACTCTTATAGATGATATTTATGAATCTGATGCACCATATAGATTTTATTTATCATTCAAAAGTAGATTTCTAGCTTCTCTTGACAATATTATTCGAGATCCTAATACTCACATAAAACCAGATCATTTGATAACAATCCTGCGAGAAACAATAGGTGATTTACCAAACGATGTGTTGTTTTCCAAATTTAAATATAATTACTTGGATTTTGTTGAATTATTATCTGCAATTGTCGAATCAAAAAAAATCATTGAGTTTGGGAGTAGATTAAAAAATGATTCTGAAGAAATTTTCAAGGTTTTTGCAAGAGGAGTAAGAATTTTACACCATGATCCATATTATGAAAATGATGTAGACAATTGGAAGGAAATTTTTAACAATGCCATCAACAATATGGAAACTAACATTCTTAGTCTTTATTCTGAAGCCAAAAACACACCGATTAAGAATATTAGACTATCTACACTAGATGATCTTATTCAAGAAATTCTGTCATTAAAAGCCAAAAAGAAACTAGTAGCGGTTTCATTTTTCCCTCCAATTAGGGACGAATCAATTAATTATGGTAGCCTTGATGCATCAATATTCAACAAATTATCAGAATCAGATTTCAAGGAGCTACTTCAAAAATTTCATAATTCAAAGAATGCTATAATTGACGAGGCAGATGAGGATGATCTTAACGTGATAAAATATCGTATTACTGCATCATAATTAATGCTAAAGGAAGTGTAGACGACTGAGAAATTCTTTTTAAAAAAGATTCTTTTTTACCTATCGTATATTTATCAAAAATTATTCCAATCTCTATACGGTTCATAACAATTTCCGACCATACTGATTCAAAGCCGGCAACAAAAGTTAATTTTAATTCTTTATCCATATACCAATTTGCATCAAAAAATTTTACGGCGATATTAGCTATTGCCGTTGTAATAGCTTTATCGATTTCTTCCTCAGATATTGATTCATGATCAATTGAAATTATCTTCTTTTCATTTTTATCCCAAACAAAATTAGAAGATCTTCTATCCCATAAACCTAAAGCATAACTCAAAGCGGCATTTTTCCCAAGCTCTCCTAAGAAAATCACTTTGTCTTGTTGAGAAATCGAATCAGAAGTCAGTGTATAAAGATCAGTTTTTTGATCAACATGTCCCCAATCAGAAATTAAACAATCACCATCTCGCCATTTGCTACTGTCCATGGGAAATCCATTTATTCGCTTTATTCCATAATTGGCTAATCCGATTTTTGTTCTAATATCCCTCACCAAAAACTCATTTTCATGCCTAAACATTTTGTCATATCTTAATTTTATTCCAACATATCTTGAGCTGTCAATATTTAATCTATATTGTTTATCTTCCAAAAACGATCTGCCGTTATTGTAAGATACATCACCATTAATTATAACGCAAGTATAGTTGAGAAAATCAGTGATGATTTTATTAGCCTCAGCAGAATCATTACTATCCAATTCATACTCTCCTATTTTCACGATATTACTTTAATACTGAAACTTAAAATGTATTTATCATATGGAAAAAAAAATCCGAACTGAAGGATCAGAGCTTTTCTTTGGTTTGGTAGGAGCAGTGGGTACAGACTTGGATGCAATTTGTGATAAACTAAAGAATTCATTGGTTAATGTAAGATATCAAACAACAATAGTTTCGCTAAGTACATTGTTGAATGAATATGGAAAAAAAATAGGAGTTGAATTATTTCAAAAACCTGAAAATAAAAGAATTACAAGCTACATGGATGCAGGAGACAAATTTCGAGAAATAGTAAAAGATGGAAGTGCGTTAGCTACTTTAGCACTGTCTTATCTCAAAAGATTTCGCAAAGAAAAGTTAGCAGAGACTACTGTTCCCAGACAAGCTTATATTTTCAAATCATTAAAACATCGACAAGAAGTAGAAAAGTTACGAAAAATTTATGGAAAAAATTTTTGGTTGGTATCAGTATATTCCCCAAAAGAATCCAGAGAACAAAATCTTGCACGTAGAATTGCTTCCTCTCTAAACGAAACAGATTCTGAGAAATGCTCCCCAGAGGCAAAAAAAATTATCATACGCGATGAACATGACATTGGAAATGATTTTGGCCAAAATGTAAGAGACACATTTCCATTAGGAGATGTTTTCATAAACGCTGATGATCAACCTAACATTGACAAATCTATTAATCGATTTATCGAATTGGTATTCGGAAATACGTTTCATACTCCTACAAATGAAGAATTTGGAATGTTTCATGCTTTTGCCAGTGCTCTAAGATCATCTTCACTCTCACGTCAGGTAGGGGCCGCAGTAACTACACAAGAAGGCGATATAATTTCTACCGGTACAAATGAAGTACCAAAAGCTGGCGGCGGTTTATATGGTCCTGATTCAGATCAGGATTTTCGCGAATGGAAGATCGGTTTTGATTCTAATGATGATAAGAAAAAACACATGTTAAAGGACGTTCTTCAGCATCTACTAGAAGCAAAATGGCTAACAGCTGAAAAATCTAGCAAGGATATGGATGAATTAACTGAAGAAGCTAGTAAATCCATACTTAAAGATATTCAGTTAATGAATCTTACAGAATTTGGTAGAGAGGTGCATGCAGAAATGGCTGCTCTAATGGACGCTGCTCGTCGTACTATATATGTAAAAAATTGCATACTTTATTGTACTACATTTCCATGCCATGTATGTGCAAAACACATAATCGCATCAGGATTGTCTGGAGTTGTGTATATAGAACCATATCCTAAAAGTTTGGCCAAGGAATTATTTGTAGATTCCATAGCTTTGGATGAAACACAAAAAGATGGAAAAGTGAATTTTAGACCTTTTGTAGGCGTACACCCACGAAGATACATCGATCTTTTTTCAATGACAGAAAGGAAACAAAATGGAAAAAAATTAGAATGGATCAATATAGAAGCAGATCCAAGATATTCCGAACCAATAATTTATCTTGCAAAAGAAGAGGATGAACTTAAACAGCTTAACGAGCAGATGCAAAAAACTGGTTTAAAGGAAAAAAACTAGACAAAAACTCTTAAATAATATTCATTGACTTGTAATAGAAAATGAAAGATTTTGAGGAAGGCTGGATCGATAAAGAACTTGAAGAGGCCTCACGTAATTTTGAAAGCTTGCCAAGCAGAATAAAAGATCTATTTAGAAAAAAATCATAATTTTTTCGTGTTATTTCTATTTGCTAATTTTGTATTAACCATAAAATATTTTCCACATGTCATATCACAATAACGCATTACATCATGGTTTTTGAAATTCTTCTAGCTTCTTTATAATCCGTCTTTTACATTTTTTGGGTTTTTTTTCAATATCATGCTCCCAGAACCTTAAGACAGACCATCCATCACGTCTCAGGCGTCTTGAAATCTTTTTGTCTCTGATCATATTTCCTTCTATCTTTTCTCTCCAGAATTTTTTTGGCAGTTTCTTCTTTTCCTCATATTTGTAACCGTGCCAGAAGTCGCCATCACAGAATATTGCAATATTTTTAGACGTGACTATGAAATCAGGATTACCATACATCTTTGGATACATGGTATATGCACAGTTCATTTCTAAAAGTATTTTTTTCATTTTCAGATCAATCTTGGTGTTTGTTCCCCTGATTCGTGACATCACCCATGATCTCTTTTCAGGAGTAAAAATATCAGTCATACCATAATCCTCTTCATGGCAATATTTGACCTTAGTTACAATCTGGATGTTGGTTTGGATGATATTTTTACAGCAAACAAATTCTTCATAACTTTGTCAAAGTACTTGTCTCACTAACGATTTCATTGTTAATCTCGAATGGTAGTGAGATGACCAGCAAAGCTAGTGCAACAGGCATTCCAGGTACAGACAAGATATTTTTTGAGGCGTGGGATCATGTAACAAAATCGAGTCCAGAGAAGCTAAAGCCAGCATATGTGGAAAAAAACTTTTCAGAGGTATGCGAATTACTTTTCTACGAGACATATTCAATTTATCAAAAATACGAAAAGAAAGCATTGGAGGACATGAGTGACAATGTTTTGAAAAAATATGGAAAGGAGACCTATACACACAACGACGTAAAGAAGATACTTAGAGAAGCTACCGTGGAAGCTAGCTTGCTGGAAAAAAGTCTCAAGCAGTCCAGAGCTTCCAGAGCTGGAAAGGCCTTTGAGCTAATTGTTTCCAAGCTTTTACAGACCATGGGAATACCACACGAGAAAGTAACAATAGAGGACAAAAAAACAGGATTAAGACTGATAGACATGGTGATTCCTGACACCAAGACTGCAATCAAAGATCCGGATCAAGCAAGATTTCTTTCACTAAAGACTTCGTTGAAAGACAGGTGGAAGCTTGCAGTCGAGGATCAGAAACAGGGACAGCGAACATACCTTCTAACATTGCTGCAAAATGAAAAACTGACAAAGGAGGTGGCAGAAAAGATCGTCACCGCAGGAATTATTCTGTACGTGCCGGATAAAATCAAAGACGAACAGTTCACTAATAAAAGCGGCATAAGAAAACTTTCTGACCTTCCAAGAAATCTCAAGTAAACATACAGGATATTTGCAAGTTGATCTTAAAACATGCTGAAGTGATAAATAGTTCAACAACAGGATTGAAAACCGTGCAAGGGAAACAATTTACATTCATAGATCTTTTTGCGGGAATAGGAGGCATGAGGCTTGCCTTTGAATCCGCCGGCGGAAGATGTGTCTTTTCATCTGAATGGAACAAGTATGCCCAAATGACTTACGAGAAAAACTTTGGAGACGTGCCGGCAGGCGACATTACCAAGGTGAACGCGTCAGATGTCCCAAATCACGATATACTTGCAGCGGGTTTTCCATGCCAGCCGTTCTCAATAGCTGGTGTTTCAAAGAAACAGAGCCTTAACAGGCCGCACGGCTTTGAGGATGAGACCCAGGGCACGTTGTTTTTTGACATTGCAAGAATACTTGCTGCAAAAAGACCCAAGGCATTTCTTCTTGAAAATGTAAAGAATCTGCGCGGACATGACAATGGAAGAACACTTGAGATAATCTTGGACACGCTCCAAGAAAAGCTCGGGTATCATGTATTCTACAAGATTATAGATGCAAAAGCTGTGGTTCCACAGCACCGGGAAAGAATCTACATCGTTGGCTTTTCTGAACCTGTTGATTTTAAATTTCCAGAGATTCCACAAAGAAAAATCATACTGCGGGATATTCTTGAAAAAAAAGTAGACAAAAAATACACGCTAACGGATGGAGTGTGGGCCGCACTCAAAAGACACGCGGCAAGCAGCAAAGCAAAGGGGAACGGATTTGGATACGGCATTGCTGATCTGGACGGAACATCAAGAACGCTTAGCGCGCGCTACTACAAGGATGGGGGAGAAATTCTCATCCCACAAAGAAGTGGAAAAAATCCGAGAAGACTAACACCGCGGGAGTGTGCAAGACTCATGGGATTTTCTGAAAGATTCAAGATTGTCGTCTCTGATACACAGGCATACAGACAGTTTGGCAACTCACTTGTAGTGCAGGTAGCTGCAGAAATTGCAAAAGCGATTGTTGCATGTATGCAAGAAAAAAAGAAAATAATTATTAACGCATCTTGAAATGACAGAACTTACAAAAATTCTATCACGTCCTGAAGCTAGACACAGGTACTGGCACATAAAAAAAGAAGACAGAAATTTTTTTCCGGAAAATTATGAAATTTTCAAGATGGAGTTTGACAGAAAAACATACGACATGAAGATCAACCACAAGGACGACATCATGACAGGCCAGCTTTATGAAAGATTCAAGTTTTTGGAAGGTGACAGGATAATTGTTACAAAGAAAAAGAACGGGTTGTATGAATTGGAAGCTCCTGACACAAAACTTTACCCTAGTACTGAATAAGCATAAATGCTGTACAGAAAATTTCCAGAGGTTTTTTATCTGACTAATCATACTACGTGATCCTGAGTCATCAAGATCTTGAATTTTCAGAGGTTCAGAACAGGATAATTCATCATGACAAGGGGCATCTCAGAATAGTTGCATGTCCAGGTTCTGGAAAGACCGAAGTTGTCAGTCAGAGAGTTGCAGAACTGATAAAAAAAGGAGTTCCAGCGTCTGAAATAGTGGCATTTACCTTCACGGAAAAGGCCTCGGAGGGACTAAAGATGAGGATACGCGGAATTCTTGAAAAAAAATGCAAGGAGAAATCCGATTTTGGAGACATGTACATTGGAACGATTGATTCCTTCTGTCTTCATCTATTGAAGCAGCTCAAACCGGAATATAGATCATTTGAGGTTCTTGATGCTGCAAGAAGAATTGCGTTTGTTGACAGATGGTATTACAGGATGGGCTTGGATTCACTACGAGCAGCAGGCAGGGGAAAGTGGAAGGTGATGAAAATGTTCTGCGAAAGTGCGGACAGAGTCATGATGGAGAGAATCAACATCTCCATGCTATCTGACAAGGATTTTGTAAGGTGTTATGACGAGTACAGGAAAAAGCTAAAGGAGGAAAGATTCTTTGATTTCACATCGATCATATACACGCTGCTGGAAATCCTAAAAACAGAAAGTGAAACACTGTCACAACTCAAAAAGATTGTAAAGCATGTTGTTTTTGACGAATACCAGGATGTAAACAAGCTGCAGGAGGAACTGCTCGAGCAACTTTCCAAAGGTTCTACATCGGTTTGTGTTGTAGGTGATGATGATCAAAACATCTTCCAGTGGAGGGGAAGCAACGTCAATTACATAATTGACTTTCCTGAGAAATACAAAAAATATGGAGTTGCCACGGAAGAACTCGACATCAATTACCGTGCAACTGATGGTCTTGTATCTACAGCTGAGAGGTTCATTAAAAATAACGATGTACGCGTACCAAAAAACATGAAGCCTTATGAAAAACAAAACAGAAAATTTGAAAAAGGCGACATCATATATCATCATTTCAATACTGACTTGGAGGAATTCGGTTTTATCTTGGAAAGCATCAGGGGACTTTTGAATACGGATTTTACAGACAAGCATGGTGAAACATATGCTCTTTCCTACAGGGATATGGCTGTCATTGTAAGCTCCAACGAGGATGCTGCAAGAATAATACGATTTTTTGAAGAAAATGATATTCCATGCATAGCTGATAGCGGCACCAGTGTCTTTGACAGGCCGCTTGTGGCATTTGCTGTTGACTGTATCTGTTATGTCTTTGGATGTGCAGGATATACAACCGGTGATGATGTCCCGGATATTCAGGACTTGATAAGAGGATACTCTCAGCTAGTTGATGGTGATGCAAAAAAATTTGAAAATAACATTCTTGAGATCAGAAAAAGAGTGGATTCAATAATTGCAAAAGGATTTTCAGACTGGCTTCCAAACCTTGGACTACAGGAATTCTACCAAAGAATTCTGAATGCAATGGGGGCAGAGGATGGTGTTTTCGAGGAAGTGGATCTTTACAATCTTGCAGTTCTTAGCACCGCCATCTCGGATTATGAATACGTGTATCAAACATTACGTGCAAGGGAAGTGAGTGGTCTTAAATGGTTCATATCACAGTTTGCAGAATCAAACTATTCTGATCCGAGACATGATGATCCTACACTGATTAATGCCATCAGAGTTTTGACAATCTGGAAGGCAAAAGGGCTTGAATTTCCAGTGGTGTTTGTTCCGACATTTGTAAAAAAGCAGAAACCTCCTGAATGGCCTAACTTTGTAGATGACAATCTTTACGACAGGGCTAGATACGATGGGGATGTAGAGGATGACAGGAGAGCATATTACACTGCGATAACACGCTCGCAAAAGTATCTGCTCCTTACAGGTTCAAAACAACGCAGGATTGTGGTAAACAGCAAGCCATCACAGAGAGAAATATTGCCACATCCATTTCTTGCCGAGATGAGAAACGGATATTTTTCACCGCTCATTCATATCTCAAAACCAAAATCCAAGAACAAGTCCATCATGCATCAGGAGGGAACCTTTCCAACTTCCTATAGCGAACTTGGTATCTATGAACGATGTCCGTATGATTACAAATTAAGACATATTCTGGGATTCAACGCAGGTGTTCCAGCCGCATTCGGTTACGGAACCAACATACATAACGTACTGAATCTCATTCATTCGGATTATATTCAAAAAAAGAAAATTCCTGATGATTTGGAAATAGAACAAATGTTTGACAGTATGTTTTATCTAAGATTTGCGCCTGGTGCACAGAATGAAAACATGAAGAAGGCAGGACTGAGGGTTGTCAAGAGATACGTCGATTTGCAAAAGGATGACTTCAAAAGAATCTTGGAAACAGAAAAACGGTTTGAATTTGTCATGGACAAGGCGCTCATATCTGGAGACATTGACCTGCTAAAGAAAGTCAATGAAAAGGGGGAGATAACCGAGGTAGAGATCATTGATTTTAAAACTGACAAGGAAAAAGAAGACGGAAAATACGAACTGGATCATTCAGAGCAGGTAAGATTCTACGCATACGCAACAAGAATGTCTCTTGGATACAAGCCACAGAAGGCTGTGATACATCATCTTGATACACATGTAAAAATTGATGTTGACATAAGTGACACAAAACTGGAGGAGACAAAGGTCAAGATACAACAGAAGGTGGATAAAATAATTTCGGGAGATTTTCAAGCGTCTCCTGATCAGCAGAAGTGTGACGGATGTGATTTCAGAGCCATGTGCTCCCACAAAGGTTTCATGGTAGGTGTCAATTTCAAACCTGCAAAATCAGCCAAGAAAGAGAGCTCAATGAGATCATCAGATGATGTTGATGAGAAACGGGAGGGCGAGATCGATGCACCAACACACCCCACTATAGTCAGTGACAGGACAAGAACAAGAGCCCAAAGTTTGTTACTAAACAACGTGATTAGAAACGCTGACAATTCTTTTCAGGTAAAATCCGGTTCTGACCCCAGTAAATCCTACCGAGTCACGGAGAATAAGTGCGAATGCAGGGGCTTTAGAAACTATCCTGCTCGCCATCCTGGATCTATTCCTACATGTTCCCATATGGAGGCAGTAAAGCTGTTCAAAAAGAAAAGAGTCTGAAATATGACTAAGACTGGTTGTTATATAAAATCAAATTCTTAAATCAATGGTTGCAAACCTAATCTGTGGGACAGTTTAGGATTCAAAAAACCCAATCTTGGGACCAAGTTCTAAACATGCTCGTTAATGAAAAGGATTTTCAAGATCAAATACAGAAAAAGGGATTTTTTGTCAGTGACCAATCATTCAAAGGATTTACCAAAAAATATAATTTTACACCTGAACAAAATACTGCAAGTTATCTCTCGCTAGATTTCTGGTCGTATCAACCCGATATACTTAAAGAAAAAAACTTGTATATTCTGAGAACCGGTGGCGGTAATTTCATTATCCTTGATAATTCCCAATTTACAAAACCATATCTAGATTTGAATACTTCCAAATATTCCAAACTTACACCACAATATGATGAAGAATTTTCAGATCTCTTGGATTCATTCAATACTAGACAAGAAAATGCAGGCCTAGAACAACTCAATATATTGGGAGTCTATGACTCTCTTGTAAAAGAACTCTTTGGGGATGAGAAATGGCATATTGGTCCGCGTGGCAACAAAGGATCCAAGTTTAGAGTATATGCTAATAAAAAAGAAAACGATGTACAACTAATTTACAACTTTGATGGACAGGAAGAACTAGATTATACCATTTGGACCAAAGATCATATATTGTTATTTGAAGCAAAATCTCTTACTCCAAACAAAGGATTAGACATAGGTTGGCATAAAATGGCATATCCTGCATCAAGATTTAGAAAGTATGAAAAATACAAAATCATTCCAATCTATTTCTTGAAATGGAATGATGTGATTCATCTCTTTGTATTTCCGGAGTTTAAATTTCATAGCGATGGAATACTACTCAACGATCAAGATTTGCAAATACCAACATCTGTGTTTAGAATAGATCTGGCAACTACAATTTCTGATTTTTAGACACAAAAAAAATGATACATTTTCCAATATGAAAAATGTACTCAGTGATATGCTAAGTACGAAAAATCATTAATTCTAGTATTGGTTAGTATTCTCTAGTATCCGATACTAATAAATACTCATGAATTAATGAAGAGTAATGACAGATAAAACAACACTACAAAATACGCCACAAACGAAAATACAACTAAGTATAGCTGGCGAAAAAACACTGGAAGCAGAAATTCTTTTCCTATCGCTATCAGAACTACATCTAGATCCTGCTAATGTAAGATTCAAGCACATTGCAGAACCTATGAATGATGAACAAATAGAAGAATGGATTTGGAGCGAAACTGACACAAAGAGCTTACTACGTGAAGTCAAATTTTCGAGGGGTTTAACTGAAAAACCATATGTACGCCAAATGTCCAATTCTGAATACCTCGTTATAGAAGGAAACAGACGAACTGTTTGTTTAAGGAAAATTGCTGAAGAGATTAGAACAGGAAAAGAAAAAACAATGACTGTTGAACAAATAGATCCTATCCAGTGTATAGTTTTTCCCAAAGATGCTACAGATGCTGATATAGCTTTGTTTCTTGCAAGGATACATGTTAGCGGAAAAAAAGAGTGGGCCGCTTTGAATAAAGGAGCTCATGTGTATGATCTTATTAAGAAACATGACTATGACTATGAAGATGTTGCTTATGCCATAAGTATAGGTAAGAATACCATAAGTCAAAACGTCAAGGCTTATGATGCAACATTGTTGTATCACAAAAAATATCCCGATGACGATATGTGGTTACAAAGATTCTCACACTTTCTAGAGTTGTATAAACGAAGAGAGCTAAGAGAGTGGGTTGATAATCCAAACAACTTTGAGAAATTCATGAGCTGGGTCAATAATGGCCAAATTCCTATGGCTATTCATGTAAGAAAACTGGAAAAAATAATCATAGATAATAAAGATGCGTACAAAGCTTTGCAAAAAGGTGCTACCATTGAAAAAGCAGAAGAAGTTATGAAACAAGCTGAAAAAAGAAAGACCTTGACAGACTCTATTTCTGAAAATGTAGATGGTCAAGTACAGGATCTTTACAGACTTATTCATAATTTCCCACGAAGTAAAATGCAAGAGATTTCAGAAGATAAGAACAAGTTAGAAAACTTTGAAACATTACACAAAGAGTTTGGGCGATTAATTAAGGACATTAGATCTATTGGGAAGCTTTGATGTCTTTGCATTCTTTTTTTTGGTGACATAATGGTTGTTAGGTCAAAATTTTGAATTGCATGTTTTTGGCTTGCTTAAAAGACAATACCCTGATGGTGGAATTGTAATGCAGCTTAGACTAGACAGTGGTTTGAGACCTGATTTTGTTATGGAGTATGGTCATAAACTAGTTGTGATTGATGCAAAAGCGAAGGAGCATCTTTTGAAGAGTGACATTGATCAAGTTGCAGATTACATTAGTGAGCTAGATGCTGACTATGGTATCATTTTTGTTGCAGATTATACTGAAGTTTCTGAATCAGTTGAGGATTATGCCATATTGAATGCTATTGAAATTGAGTATACCGATTGGAGGAAAAAACTGTTTGAAAAAAGCTAGAAATCTTCTTTGAACTACTCCAACAAATCATGCTTGATTCCATACCTATTTCTTAAGTCACACCATCATTCAAATTCAATCTTAAGTTTATCATATTCTTCCTTTGTAATTTCTCCCTTTGCAAGACGTCTTTTCAAAATTATTAAAGGATCGTCGTCTTTTTCCTCATTATTAGATGAATCAACATGGTACTGCTGGGACACCCTTATGTGTTCATTAATTACTCCCAAAATTTTTGCAGCCTTCTTGTTTGGTATGGCAGGTATGTAGCCGTGGGTATCATCTGCAAATTGTCCTGATTCTATAATTATTTCTGATGTGAATATGCCTTTGACCAGTTTAACGTTGTTGATTTGACTGTAAGGAATAGAATCTATATCCGATCTTAATCCCAACGCATTAGGATTCCTGATCAAGATTCTTTTATCAGTGGCAAAAATAGTATTTGGAGTAATTAACTTGCCGCCTGGCATTATCTTACTTTGTCTTGCTACCACCTTTATTATTTCTGAAGGTTCTAAAACAGCCTTGATTCTTTCTATTTCATCTTGTTCGCTTGAGTTGAATTCCGAAATATCAAAAGGAAGTTTTTGCTGTTCTTCTTTCTTTTTGCCAAACATGAACTAATGATATTCTAAATGATAACTTGCACATAAGCACTTCCAACAAATCATAACGCAAGTCTTACAGGACTCGAAACTTTGGGTTTAGAACAGTGAGGATTTGAATGACACAAAATCCATTAAAAGGATCTTCAATGCAAAAAATTTCCAAATTGGGAAGATCATTCTTTTATAGATCTTTCAAGTGATCAGACGAGGTTGGGGTTGGTTTGGGCCTGAAAAATCGCATATTGGAATTAGTGTCTTGTATACATGGCAAATTAACTTGGAAAAGATTTGAGTAAAATTTTCTCTGATTTATTTTCTATCAGATTAGCTGCCATTCTTGTTGGAGTATTTTTGTTATCTAGTGGTTTTTCCAGCTTTCAAAATCCAGTAAAGGAAGCATCAGCACAAACTGGTACATGTCCTGCTGGAACAACTTTTAATCCAGCTGATCAAAAGTGTGAATCTCAACCAACATGTCAGTCAGGTGCAACCTTCGACGCTAGCACTCATTTGTGCAAATCTACTCCCTCCTCATGTCCGTCAGGCTCAACCTTCGATTCTGCCATTGGTCTATGTGAATCTCCTCATTCCTCATGTCCTACTGGTACAACTTTTGATTCGAATAATGGTTTATGCGAAGTTTCATCATGTCGACAAGGTTCAACTTTCGATGTTGGTTCTGGCGTATGCGAATCATTGCCTATATGCGCGTCAGGCTTCAATCCTGATACTGGTTTATGCATATCAGGTGCACACCCCTTCTGTCGATCAGGCTCAGCTTTCGATCCTGGTTCTGGTTTTTGCGTATCTACTCCGTCATGTCCGTCAGGCTCAACCCTCAGTTCTCTGACTGGTGTATGTGGATCTCCCGCATGTCCGTCGGGCTCAACCTTTAATCCTAGTACTGGTTTGTGCGACTCTGGTCTTTCTTCCACATGTCCGTCAGGCTCAACCTTAGATCCTACCAATGGTCTATGTGAATCTCCTCATTCCTCATGTCCTACTGGTACAACTTTTGATTCTAGTACTGGCTTATGCACGTCATCTCAGGTATGTAGGTCAGGCGCAATCTTCGATCCTAACTCAGGCGGATGTGAATCACAACCATTCTGTCAGTCGGGCTTCTACGTTTCTGGTACGTTTGAGTGCGGATTTTCATCATGTACTTCTGGCTTAGCATACGATCCTACCACTGGTTTATGCGAATCTCCACTATGCCCGTCAAGCTCATTCTTCGATTCTACCACTGGTACATGCCAATCACCTATAATATGTCCATCAGGCTCAACCTTTGATCCTAGCACTGGTACATGCAGCTCAGGTCAATCCCCATCATGTATACCAGGCTCACACATCAATAATGTCGCATGCGAATCTGGTCCAGTTTCATGTCCAGCAGGCTCGACTCTTGATACTAGCAATCTTATGTGCAAATCATCTCCCTCATGTCCATCAGGCTCAACCTTCAGTTCAGGTTTTTGCATTACTTCCCATCCCACATGTCCGTCAGGCTCAAGCTTAGATCCTCTTGCAGGTTTTTGTGTATCATCTCCCTCGTGCAGATCAGGCTTGACTCTTGATCAAACCACCGGTTTATGCGAGTCATCCTCATGTCCATCGGGTTCAATATTCAATCCTAACACCGGTTTATGTGAATCAGGTCAGTCACCCTGTCCGTTAGGCTCAACCCTCGATCCTGTAACACATCAATGCACATCACCTCCTATATGTCCATCCGGTACATCTTTTGATGTAACCAGTAATCTATGTACATCGACAGCATCAACATCAATTCCAGAATTTCCGTTTTCATTTAGCTTGGTAATTATTTTTGTAGCAGTAGTAGCTGTGTATATGGGTATAAGACAAAAGATGATACCAGGCTTTAAGATTTAGAAACAATTTCCAACAAATCAAATTGATTCTCTTCCTATTTCATTGAATTATTTTTTTATTTTCAAAAGAACGCTTTAATTATATATGATGCAGATCGAACATACAAAAATGAAAGATCTTAAAGTTGCCATTGTTACCGGCAGCTCTGGTGGAATAGGATATGAGACCGCACTAATCCTTGCAAGAAATGGTTTTCGCACATATGCCTCAATGAGGAATTTAGAAAAGGGAAAAACTATCTCAGATATAGCAGCAAAAGAGGAACTAGAGTTACATACCGTAAAACTAGATGTCACAGATGAAAGATCAGTAACTGACGCCATCAAAACTATCAAGGCTGATGCTGGAAGGATAGATGTATTGGTAAATAACGCAGGCTATGGTCTGGCAGGTTCTCTTGAAGATCTATCTATGAGCGAGATTAAAGCACAATTTGAGACAAACGTATTTGGTTTGATAAGAGTGACTCAAGCAGTTCTACCTACCATGAGGGAGCAAAAAAGTGGCATTATAGTAAATATTAGTTCTATAGGCGGAAAGGTGGCAATACCGTTGCAGTCACCATACCATAGTACAAAATTTGCAGTCGAGGGCTTGAGTGAATCTATTGCATATGATCTTGAGCCATTTGGAATCAAAGTTGTCATAATAGAACCAGGGGCAATTAAAACCAATTTTGAAACTGGCATGGTAGTGGCCCAAAATACTCAAAACCCAAAATCGCCATATTATAATACCATGCAGAAATTACAAAGTTCCATAAATTCTCATTTTAAGAATGGAACAACGCCTGCCAAGGTTGCTGAAGTAATATTGAATGCAATTACAACCCCTAATCCTAATCTAAGATATACGGTAGGCGAGGATGCTGCCATGATTGCACAAAAAAGAAAAGATCTAACAGATTTAGAATTTCAAAAACTTATTTTAGGGTTTTTTAAATAAAAAATTAAGGAAAGGAGTTTTGTAGCGAGGAAAAGATTTGAATTTTTGTCAGTCATTAAAGATTGGAAATTCAGTAATTTGTTTTATAACTTTTAGAAACTGGGTCAGCTCGATTGGTTTTCTAATGTACGCTACAGCACCTTTTTTAAGAAAAGATTGCAGTTCGTCATCAGAGACAGAAGAGGCTGTAAGTACAACTATTTTATGATCTTTTAGCTTGTCCATCTTTTTGAGACCATCTATTATGTCTAGTCCGCTAATATCTGGCATTGCAATATCAAGAAGTACAAAATCATATTTTTTAGTCAGTATCTGTTCAATTGCATGTTTTCCATGATTTAAGACAGTGCACTCGTATCCTTTTAGCTGCAGATATTGAGCCATCATGTCAGTGATTTCTGTGTTGTCATCAACTATCAGGGCTTTCATTGCAAATTCGACCCTTCTACTTTCTTAGATGTCATCTCAAATACTATTTTTCGCTGAAACTATAATCTTTGGATGTAATAAAATAGAACTGACAATATACCTTGTATAAAGTGAAACACTGGATGGAAATTCGGTAAATGCTCTCAACTAAGGTTCTTTTGGAATCGTAAAATGAAATTTTGTGCCAATGCCAGGCTTGCTCTCAAACCAAATCTCCCCCCTCAAACCATCCACTATTCCTTTACAAACTACAAGGCCAAGTCTAGTATCTGCATGCTTTCTTGTAAGTGAGGTATCTGCCTGAAAGAATTTTTTGAACATGGTCGACTGGATCTCAGATGAAATTCCTTCTCCGTTGTCACTTACAGAAAATACGACCTTTCCAGATTCCTCTTTTGCAGAGATCTCTATTTTGCCTCCCTTTGGAGTAAAGTCAGCTGCATTTTGGACAAGGTTCTCCACTACTTGTCTTATTCTATGTTTGTCGCTTGTTAGAACCAACTTTTCTGCTGTTGAATTTACAAAATTAATTTCTTTTTCGTTTAAAAGCGGAAGGTAGTCACTGTATGTTTCTGCCATTAATTCTGAGATGTCAATTTTTTCTTTATCAAATCTCATTTTGCGTAAATCGATCTTTTGGGCGTCAAGTATGTTTCGAATCAACCACTCAAACCTGCGAGCATTTTGCTGTATTTTATTGACAGAATCTAGTTGTATCTCATTTAGGTTGCCAAGCAACCCAGGTTCTTTTAGCATCTCGCAGCGACCCATTATAGGAAAAAGCGGGGTTTTCAATTCATGTCCAACCATGGAAGCAAATTCCACCTTTATCTTATCCATCTTTATGAATTCCCGAAGATGCATTATCATCAGTGTCTCTCTTTCCGCTCTTTTTCTTACTTCATAAATATCAGAAATATCTTTGATGATAGTGTTGCTTCCAATCAGGTTGTCAGCTTCATCATAAATGTTGTTTTTGATAAGTAGTGCTGGAAATGTTTTACCATCCTTGCGCTTGAGCCAAATTTCGCTGTTCCTTACTTTACCATTTATCTTCCAAGTCTCAAATGATTCCTTCATGGCATCGATATACTTGTCATCAGTATGCTGGAATATAGACATGCCAATACATTCTTCTTTTGTATAACCGAGTCGTTTGGCATATGACTTGTTACAGTCTATGATGATTCCGTCTGTATTGATAGTACGATAAAGTGCAAGTGAATTTTCATAAAAATCTCTGTATTTTCTTTCTGAATGCGCGTAAAGCTCCATGTATCTTGCCAGTGAGCTTGAAAGGTTTTCAACTGAGAGATCTTGAATTTTGCCTTTTTTACTAGAGTCGTCAACCTTTTGATAAGGTAGCTTATCACTCCTCACTATCATGTATAGATAAGATCATCCTTTCCTAGATAGAAGAGGGTATGTCACAACCAATTACAAACATTGTAACTGTCGTAATCTCCTCTTAGAATCCTCTTCTCAAATGTTAAATTATTTGGTTGTCAGAGTTGAGATTCTTTTGGAATAGAAAAATGAAAGTTTGTGCCAATGCCAGGCTTGCTCTCAAACCAAATCTCACCACCCAGACCCTCTGCTATTCCTTTGCAAACTACAAGGCCAAGGCCCGTACCTGCATGCTTTCTTGTAAGTGAGGTATCTGCCTGAAAGAATTTTTTGAACATGATGGGTTGCATATGAAGTGGGATGCCAGCACCGTTGTCACTAACAGAAAATACGACCTTTCCAGCTTCACCTTTTGCAGAGATCTCTATTTTGCCTCCCTTTGGAGTAAAGTCAGCTGCATTTTGGACAAGGTTCTCCATTACTTGTCTTATTCTATGTTTGTCGCTTGTTAGAACCAACTTTTCCGCAGTTGAATTTACAAAATTAATCTCTTTTTTGTTTAAAAGCGGAAGGTAGTCACTGTGTATTTCTGCCATGAAATCGGTTACATCAAATCTTTCTTTATTGAACTTTAACTGGTTCATTTCTATCTTTTGTGCGTCCAAGACATCTCGAATTAACGTTTCCAACCTGCGAGCATTTTGCTGTATTTTATTGACAGAATCTAGTTGTATCTCATTTAAGTTGCCAAGCAACCCGGGTTCCTTTAGCATCTCGCAGCGACCCATTATCGGCGTAAGGGGAGTCTTTAGCTCATGCGTCATCATCGAGGAAAACTCATCCTTTAATTTCTCCAACTTTTTGACCTCTTCAAGCTGGATCTGCACCAGCGCTTCTCTTTCCTCTTTTTTTCTTGCTTCATAAATATCAGAAATATCTTTGATGATAGTGTTGCTTCCAATCAGGTTGTCAGCTTCATCATAAAGGTTGGTAGCACTAATGAGTACTGGAAATGCAGTACCGTCCTTGCGCTTGAGCCAAATTTCCCTGTTCCTAACTTTACCATTCATCTTCCAAGTCTCAAATGATTCCTTCATGGCATCGATATACTTGTCATCAGTATGCTGGAATATCGACATGCCAATACATTCTTCTTTTGTATAACCGAGTCGTTTGGCATATGACTTGTTACAGTCTATTATGATCCCGTCGGTATTGATGGTACGATAAAGTGCAAGTGAATTTTCATAAAAATCTCTGTATTTTCTTTCTGAATGCGCGTAAAGCTCCATGTATCTTGTCAGTGAGCTTGAAAGGTTCTCAACTGAGAGATCGGGGCCGTCAACCATGTATTCTTTGGTCAAATCAAAATTCTTTTTTTGATTTGATGGCCTAGGGTTAGTTCTATTCGCTATCATTTACAAATCACATGCCCTTTTATCCTAAATAGGATAGTATGTCAGAACCAATTACAAACATTATGTTAGTACAATGATGCCCTTCGCAGGAGTGTCGAGTTTCTTGACTAAGAAACCAACAGAGAAAGATACCATTTTGATTGAAATTGCCATCGAGAACCTGACATCTAGAACTGGCAGATTCCTTGAGAATTACAGAACTCGAATCAAAAAAGTAATTGCAAAAAATTGCAAAAAAACAATTTCCAAATTTGGAAAAACGAACTATATAGAGATCATTTTTTTTATAGACCATCCTCTTGTAGGTATGCTACTGGGTTTGGAATGAAAATTGGTAACCGTTTAACATCAGTTGTTACACTAGTACTAGTTGTAGCTTTGATAATTCCGTCTCCGTATTTTATATCGCAATTATTTTTACAATCAGACGCATCACAATCTTCTGAAAAATTACCGTTACAATCGACGTTGCCTCAAACTCATGAATTCTTCTCCACAATACAGACTGCACCATTTGTTTCATCCATACCAAATGCCTACGCAGTGACTCCAACTGTCCTTGATTCGTCGGTATGTGGTACCATCGGAGGGTCATGGAGTTCAGGCATTTGCACACTGGCATCACATTACACTATTAACTCAGGAGACACATTGGAGATTCCATTTGGAGCAACACTTGCTATAAACTCGCCTAGTGCTCCTGGATGGACTCTTACCAATTCAGGAACATTGCTCAACTATGGCATAATTGATATTAAAAACAAAAATGGCGGAACCGGCGGCATAGAAAATACTGGAGGAGGCACCATCTCCAATTATGGAACAATAATCGCAGAAAGTACAAATCACGCTATAAGTCTCTTCAACCAAATCGGAACTATTTCGAATTATGGAATAATCAATGACATCAGCCCATCTGGTTTTGAATCTATCATTAACGCTGCCACTTTGAACAATTACGGACTAATCACTGTGGTAAACACTGGCAGTCTATTCACAGGTGCACCAATAACTGATGTGTACTGCGGCGCAGTTACTGGTGCTGTCACAGGTATACATGTTACAACTTCGACTGGCTTCTCTTTGGCACCTGGTGTACCTTGCACCAACCCACTGACAGGAGATTTCTTGATAAAGCAGGATTCCACTTTGGAGATCCCATCAGGAGTCACACTTGTGGTATCTTCCCGACTGGCAACTGATACAAGATCAACTCTCAAGATTGATGGCGGTGGTATGCTAGTCATCACCAGTCCCGGTCAATTTTCCAATTCCGGTTCAGTCTCCAATTCCGGCCTAATCTACATAGACAATTCCAATCCTAACGATGTAGGTATCGGCAATGGGGGAACCGCATTCACCAATATTGGAACCATAAATATAGGAAATACTGGCACGAGCAGTGAAGGCATTGTCAATTTTCAGAATATAGAAAATTTTGGCGCAATTAATCTGGACAATAGCGGTTCATTCACTACTGGTATAGACAATGGACTTGGCACTTTTTTCAATGAGAACTGTGGCAGTGTAATAGGGACCGTCACAATTCTCAATGCTGGAACTTTCACTGGAAATCCCGCCCAGACCACATCGAGCGATTGCAATCCTCAGCCACCATCAATTCCAGAATTTCCATTTTCCTTTAGCTTGGTAATAATATTTGTTGCAGTAACAGCAGTGTATCTTGGTATAAGACAAAAGATGATACCAGGCTTCAAGAGTTTTTAGAAACTAGGATTAATTTTTAAAATAAAAAATTAGAGAAAGGATTTTTGTAGTGAGCCTTACAGGACTCAAACCTTGTGATTCAGATTAAGTTTCATTATGTATGAATCTGATCATTTCCAAAAATGGAGGATCATCTGTAAATACTACTAATTTTTACTTACTGCGGGTCTGGGCATTGAATAAAATTTTAGTTCTTCCAATATTTGCCATTTTGCTAGTTTTTGTTCTGTCATATTCAATTCAAGATGTACATGCAGCTACACTTACAGTAACAGGTATGAACATAGCCTCTACTGAAGGCATCCCTTTTTCTGGCAAGGTAGCTCAATTCACTGATACCAACCCAAATGCTGTAGCAAGTGACTTTACTGCCACAATCAATTGGGGCGACGGTACTCTAACCAATGCACCAACCATATCGGCAAGTCCAACTGGAGGTTTTGATGTTACAGGACCTCATACATATTCTGAAGAAGGATCCTACTCTACTTCCATAATCATCAATGGTGATGGCTCAACAGCTACTGTTACAGGCCAAGCTAGTATCACAGATGCTCAACTTACATCTGCACCAAAAAATATTAATGCTGTCCAGGGAGTTGCACTCACAAATACAGTTGTTGCTCAATTCACTGATGCCAATCCAAATGGTGTGGCAAGTGACTTTACTGCCACAATCAATTGGGGCGACGGTACTCCAACCAATGTACTAACCATATCGGCAAGTCCCACTGGAGCTTTTGATGTTACAGGAACTCATACATATTCTGTAGGAGGTTCATATCAGCCTTCCATAATAATTATTGATGTTGGTGGTGCAGTGACAACAGTTGTAGACGTAGCCAATGTTGTACAACCAATTACACCCACAGCATTACCCATCACTACTGTAGAGGGTACTTCTTTCGCAGGTACAGTAGCTCAATTCACTGATGCCAATCCAAATGCTCTAGCAAGTGACTTTACTGCCACAATCAATTGGGGCGACGGTACTCTAACCAATGCACCAACCATATCAGCAAATCCCGCGGGAGGTTTTGATGTTACAGGATCTCATACATATTCTGAAGAAGGATCCTACTCTACTTCCATAATCATCAATGGTGGTGGCTCAACAGCTACAGCTACAGGAAGTGCTAGTGTAACAGATGCTCAACTAACAGCCACTCCTACAAATATCAATGCTGCCCAGGGAGTTGCATTCACAGGTACAGTAGCTCAATTCACTGATGCCAATCCAAATGCTGCAGCAAGTGACTTTACTGCCACAATCAATTGGGGCGACGGTACTCTAACCAATGCACCAACCATATCAGCAAGTCCCACTGGAGGTTTTGACATTAGTGGCAGTCATACATATGCCTCTAGCGGTACCAAATTACTTTCCATAATAATTTTTGATACTGGTGGTACAACAGTAACGGTATCTAGTGGAATAACAGTACAACCATTACCTCTCACACCAACTCTTATTGTAAAGCCATCTTCAGGTCCACCAGGAACTCAACTCACACTCACTGGTTCTGGATATGATCCTAATGCTCAAGTTGAAATAGATTTTACCGAATCTAGCACCAGCATTCTTTCGGATCTAACAACTGATAACTCTGGAAGCTTTACAGGTACAACTGTCATTCCAGCTAATGTAATTGCACCATTTTCTGCATCATTTAGTGGACATGAAACCACAAATCCTGGTATCACAGCAAGTGCACCCTTTACTGTTACAGTAGCTTCGCCAAATATTGACTTGAAGGATCAAGCATCATGTGAAGCATCTCCACTTTCTGGCATTTGGGATCCAAACGCTGAAACATGCACTGTCAACAATCTTACGTTGCCTCCAGGTGATACGTTGACAGTAGATAATTCAGTTTTCCCAAAGATTAATTTGATAACTACAGGAACCTCAACCAACTCGGGTACTATAACCATCAATGCTGGCAGTACATTTACTGTCAGCCCTGGTGCTGCATACTCTATCAACTCTGGCGGAATTATTATCAACAATGGTATTGTCAACATCGCCGGCGCTTGTAACATCGGAAAAGGCGGCACATTCAACAACAATGGTAACTATAACATTACAGCTCGAGGCACCGTATCAAACTCTGGTACATTAAACAACAATGCCGGTGGAACACTAATCAACAATGGCACCTACAACAATCTCTCTGGAGGTTCGATTGTCAACTCTGGTGCATGTGTCAACTTTGGCACCTATAACAATAATCAGGGAGGTACAATTACAATAACCAAGACTGGCGTCATCACCAACGAGTCTGGTGGTGCAATCAACAACTCTGGTGCATGTAACGTCTATGGCACCTATAACAATCTGTCTGGAGGTACAATAACGATAACAACCACTGGCAACATAGACATCAAGTCTGGCGGTGCAATCAACAACGCTGGTCAATGCATCAACTTTGGTACCTATACCAACGAAGCTGGTGGTACAATAACAATAGCTAGCACTGGTACAATAGACAACAAGTCTGGTGGTAAGATCAACAATGCAGGTGGCTGTGTCAACTTTGGCACCTACAACAATGAAGCTGGTGCAACAATCACAATAGCTGCAACTGGTTCCATCACCAACATGTCTGGTGGTTCGATTAACAACGCCGGTACATGTGTCAACTTTGGTACCTATACCAACAATGTTGGAGGTACAATCACAATAGCTGCAACTGGTTCCATCACCAACATGTCTGGTGGTTCAATACTCAACAATGGTGCATGTGTCAACTTTGGCACCTACAACAATGAAGCTGGTGCAACAATCACAATAGCTGCAACTGGTTCCATCACCAACAAGTCTGGTGGTTCAATACTCAACAATGGTGCATGTGTCAACTTTGGTACCTACAACAATGAGGGTGGTGGTATAATCAACAACACTGGCACAATAGACAACAAGGCTGGAGCATCACTAATCAACAATGGCACCTACAACAATCTTTCTGGTGGTACAATCAACAATACAGGCGGATGTGTCAACAATGGCATCTATAACAATGCAGCTGGAGGTACAATCAACAACGGTGGCACATTAAACAACAATGCTAGTGGAACACTAACCAACAATGGCACCTACAACAACCTCGGCGGTGGTATAATCAACAACGCAGGTGGCTGTGTCAACGCTGGCACCTACCTCAATGATGGTACAATCAACAACACTGGCACAATAGACAACAAGGTTGGTGCCACACTAATCAATAATGGCACATACAACAACCTCGGCGGTGGTATAATCAACAACGCAGGTGTCTGTTCCAACAATGGCATCTATAACAATGCAGCTGGTGGTATAATCAACAACGGTGGCACATTAAACAACAATGCTAGTGGAACACTAACCAACAATGGCACCTACAACAACCTCGGCGGTGGTATAATCAACAACGCAGGTGGCTGTGTCAACGCTGGCACCTACCTCAATGATGGTACAATCAACAACACTGGCACAATAGACAACAAGGTTGGTGCCACACTAATCAATAATGGCACATACAACAACCTCGGCGGTGGTATAATCAACAACGCAGGTGGCTGTGTCAACTTTGGCACCTACCTCAATGATGGTACAATCAACAACACTGGCACAATAGACAACAAGGTTGGTGCAACACTAATCAACAATGGTACATACAACAATCTCTCTGGAGGGACAATACTCAACAATGGTGTCTGTAACAACTTTGGTACATATACCAATGCAGTTGGTGCAACAATCTCAAACACTGGTACCATAAACAATGAGGTTGGAGGGACAATATCCAACCATGGCACATATACCAATGAGACTGGTGGTACGATTAACAACGCCGGTACATTTGTCAACTTTGGTGCCTTTATCAGTGATGTAGGAAGTCATACTCACAACACTGGTACCTATACCAATGAGCCTGGAGGTACAACCACTTATGGAACTGCCACATCAATCTCATCATCACAGAATCCATCCGTATTTGGTCAACAAGTAAGATTCACAGCTACTGTTACTCCTAATTGGTGGCACCCAACTGGCACTGTAACATTTACTATTGATGGAAAAGCTCAACCACCTGTCACAATATCATCGGGCACCGCGACATTTACCACATCTACACTTGCAGTAGGATCACACCAAATCACTGCAGCATATTCAGGTGACACAACCAATTTAGCCAGTACGTCTTCTGCTCTCACGCAGACCGTATTAGTATCATCAACAGGTACTTTGCCATCGCCAACTGGCACAGGACAGATAACATTTAGCACAAGCAACGGCGGATTTACATCACTTGATTCCATACCGCAATCAAGCCTTCCAACACCTCCGCCACCAGGATCATATCCACTTGGATTCTTCTCGTGGTCAATTACCAATTTTGCCCCGGTAACATCTGTCACTGTTACCATAACATCGCCTACAACACTTCACACTCAATCACATTACTTTGAGCTAGTTGGAGGCACATGGGTGAGCATACCAGTTCATGTCAGTGGAAATAAAATGACCATGACCATATCCGACAATGGCCCATTTGATGTAAATCCAGCAGTTGGTATAATTTCTGATCCAGGTGCTATTGCAGATCCAACAAACGGCAGGGTAACAGGAGGAGGTAACATTGGAAAGGGTACCGACTTCTCATTTGAGGTAAGGTCAGATATTAACAAAGGCGCAACAAAAGGTAATCTAGATTATCAAGACAAGTCTGCAAAGATAAAGCTTCACAGTGACAGTGTCTTATTTTTATCGGAGGATACAAGTATGACACAGGCAACAATTTCTGGAACTGGAGATTCGGGTAAAAACCACAAAGACTATACCTTTATCGCAACCATAACAGACCCTGACAAGACTGGAAACCATGATGTATTTTCAATTACAATAACTGACAGTTCTGGTAAAGTAGTATACCAAAACACTGGAACCGTCAAGGGTCACATCGAGATACACAAGTTTGCAGACCATGAGGACAAGTCAGACAGTGGAGTTAATCATGATAACACTGGCAAGGATCACAACTCACATTAAATTATAAAATAAAAATCCGGAAAAAAGTTTTGTAGCAAATCTTACAGGATTCGATTCAACATTTATGAATGATTTCATACCTATTTCATTGAATTATTTTAAAGAAAATAAGATTAAGTGCAAGTTTGGAAGCTTTCCAAAAATGAAAGATCATCTGTAAATACTATTATTTTTTACTTACCATGGGGTTGGGCATTTGAAAAAAATTCTAATTCTTCCGGTATTTGCGGTTCTAGTATTTGTTCTATCATTTTTAATTCAAGACGCACATGCTACAGGCGGAACCATTTCTGATGGACCATCATGTGTAGCAATAGGTGGTACATTTGATGCCTCTAACACATGTACTGTATCATCATTGACAATTAATTCTGGAGAGACACTTACCATATCTGGGATAGAATTGAACATCATAGGCACCATCACCAATTCCGGCGGTATCATCATCAACGGCGCAGGCTCACCTACCAACGGTGGTGGTATTACTGTCAACGGTGGCGGCACACTTGACAACGGTGGTGGTATTACTGTCAACGGCGCAGGCTCACCTACCAACGGTGGTGGTATTACTGTCAACGGTGGCGGCACACTTGACAACGGTGGTGGTATTACTGTCAACGGCGCCGGCACACCTACCAACGGTGGTGGTATTACTGTCAACGGCGGAGGAACATTTGTCAATGGCGGCAGTGTTGATATCAACGGCGCAGGCTCACTTGTCAACGGCGGCACTCTTACTGTCAACGGCGGCTCTATCAATCTAAGCGATACTGGTTTACTTGATATTAATGGCGGCATCTTCAACCTTAACGGCGGCACCATGACCATGAGTGGCACCGCCAAAGAAACTATCAGCGGTAACTCTCTTTTCACCCTAAGTGGCAACTCTAATGAAATTTTCAATGGTGACAACACTATCACAATAAGTGATAACAATATGGAAACTGGCAACGGCAACGAAAACATTGTCATAACTGGTCAGAGAACAGAAACTGTCAGCGGTGACGAAACCATCACCATGCATGGCGACAGAACAGAGTCTGTTAGCGGTAAAGAAACCATAAC
>Ga0207089_1044_pt1 | contig 31391 bp, 26 predicted proteins | sample Alteio_BWMinHeat_49_FD_153571 | JGI IMG/M metagenome (GOLD analysis project Ga0207089, IMG submission 153571) | Enriched cells from forest soil in Barre Woods Harvard Forest LTER site, Petersham, Massachusetts, United States -... | ecosystem: Environmental > Terrestrial > Soil > Temperate forest >...
ATCCCGCATTGGTGACCGATGTGGTGACAATGCCGAGCTGTTGAAGAATGACGCCGGCAGTAAAGGTCACGCACAAGACTGCCAGCCAAAGTGCATCTTTACGCGTTATGCCCGCCCCTGTCTCGCGCACTTTCTCCCGCCAGACCAGGGGCAAAATCACCACCACCGAAAACAAAAATCTGACCCCGACAAACCCGAACGGACCAATGCCGCTCATCCCGGTTTTTTGAGCGACAAACGCCGTGCCCCAGATGATGGCAGTGATAAGCAGCAGAAGGTCGGCGCGAAGGCGGGTCATATACAACTATCCTGTTTTTCTGTTTTCATCAGGCTGAATTGCCAATCTATACCCCAACCCTTTTAAGATTAACTCAAACGTATCTAATGTAGGATTCCCTTCTTTTAAAAGTACTTGATATAAATTTTGACGATTCAAATGCGTCTTTCTAGCCAACTTACTCATTCCTCCCCTCGCTTCTGCTATATTTCGCAATGCAACAAGAAGTGATTCAGTATCTCCATCTTCGTGATATTCCTCCATTGCAAGTTGTAAATATAAATCGGCTTCTGTAGGTTTTTTTAAAGATTCAATTAATTCGTCATGATAGCTTATCGTATTTTTAAGGATTTTAGCTTTACTCATCCTTGCACAAATGCCCTTACCCAAATCACTGGATGATGAGGAAAAACAGGATTTTAGCTTTACTCATCGCTGCGCTCCTGTAGTTCTTGCCAATACATTTTGGCTGTTTTGATATCTTTCTTCTGGCTTCCTTTATCACCAGCTTAAATTACCTTTACATCACTTTTTTTAGGAAGTAATGGGAGTAGGCATTACGGCGCGGGGCGATGGACTGATTGATACTGGTGGAACAGCTTCCTCTGCTTTCGGGAGTTGAACATGTGGATCACTTGGAGCAACAGGCTCAAGAGGTTTAACATTCAAGACAATCTCCACACCTCTCTGTCTTAACTGCCTAACAGGACATCCACCAGGAGGATTCACTTCTTCATCCTCTTTTTCTTCAGGAGGTGCAGAAGGCAATGGCTGCGGACCGCCCATTGGCACTTGAGCAGTTTGGGTTTGATAATACGCTACAACTTTCGCAAACCATTTTTTAAGCAAACTGGTACATACATCCGGCTTTGTTAAATTCCATCCCGAAGCGTCAGTCAGTCCTTCTTCACCAAATAATTTTAATGCGTTATTAATAAAGCAGCCTAATTTTTCTCTTATTGTATGCGCTAACACTCTCACTTCTTTCGAACGCAAAATAACCTCAATTGCATTGACTAGCTCACCCATAAAATTAGGTGAGCCAGGATAAGAAGTGCAGTTCTCTAGCGAGAGCAATTGCTCTAACTTCTCTTCATGAGTAAATTTTTTAGCGTCTGCAATAGCAGAGATCATGACAGGGGTGCATTCTAATAATCTAAACAAATTTGAATGTTGGATTGTTGCTAAAATGCCAGCAAAAAAATCATTCTCTTCCTTATTAAGATTGCGACTTTTGACCATTTTAATAAATTGATGCAGAACACGCTTTAACTCAGCGGACCAAGCTGCGAGTGGATCTACATCCACTCTGGACTGTAAATACTCTAGCTCGCGAGTTAATTTGATCCCCCGTGTTGTGATTGTTCGCTTGGAATATTGAAGCAGAGCATTCATGTCTGCCAACATCACTTGTTTCAAAGGTTGTTGGGTCACGTCATCTAATTCGTTGTTGTCGCTTTGCTTCCAATCATGACTCTGCAATACTCTCGCTTGATATTGAGCCACTAGTGCGCTCATTTTATCTTTCTCCTCCCATTCACTGAACACGGGGAGTGGAATAACAAGTGGATTTACTTCATTTATGTAGGCGATGACTTTATTAGCAGTCGTTGCATCTAATCTCTCGTCCATATTCGATAAAAGCCAACCTAATACTTCTTTCATCATCATAAAATGTCGAGTGGAATATTCAGGTTCATCTCCTTTGGCTTCAGATGCTAAATCCACTTGCGTCTCTCGCAAAAACTCAGTTGTCTGCACGAGGAGATGTATTTCTTTATTATCAAATAAACAAATTAATATGCGATTGATTGCATTGCTGTAACTTAATTCTTTTGCGGGAGCAGATGAAAAATACGATAGAAACCCAGCCAAATTAAATTGTTTTTCCTCATCATCCAGTGATTTGGGTAAGGGCATTTGTGCAAGGATAATTGCTCGCAACAAAAATGATGCGCCATCGCAAATAAAAAAGAGTGGGTGATTCACTAAAGTTTGCAACGTATATGGGAGCTCTACTGTTAGCTTGCCCCCCGCTTTTTTGTGACCTACTGACAATGCAAACTGTCTAACACAATGCTGAATGCGCTCTATAAATTTTTTACATGCTGTATTATCTTTTTCGTCAAGCCCCGGAAATTGCTGACTTAACTCATTTAAGTCAGAAATTAATTTTCTTGCTTCGCTTGAAGATATCCATCTCGTTTTATGGAGATCAGTAAAATCACGCAACGCATTATTAATTACAACCGCCATTATAAAAAAAGCATTCTCTGGCGGATTTGCTGATATATTTGCTTGAGCTTGATGGATTTGAAAAAACAGGCCTATTATAGGCGTAGCATAATTATCAGCAATATGGTGTAGGGGATATATTTCTTTTCCATTCACGATCGCTTTTTCAAGAATAAGGTTTGGGCTGTGCTCCAATATGAGCTGAATTCGCCTGAAACAAATGGGTTCTTTCAATCCGTTATCAAGTAAACTGAGATCATTCAACTCTCCTTTTGGAATTTGACTCAGAATGTGGCGCAGCTCTGCTTCTATCACTGGAGTCAGTGGTTTAATTTTTATTATTTTTAACAATCGCTTTAAATGTTGCTTACGCGTCTCTTGCACTTGAAAATCAGTCAGTATTGTTATCATCCCGGCAGGGCAATTCATCCTAGTAGCCGCTTGCAAAACAGATTGTTTAACACCTTTATTTTCATAAGTAATCAAAAACAGTTCTGGACTATAAGTCAAAAAAATCTTAAGAATGGTTTCATCATGACGCTGCAAAATTTTACTAAGCAATAACACATTACTATCTCGGAACAAATATTCCTGCACTCTCAGAAAATTACCTGGGTGCACGGCAGCTAACGTTTTTTTTATTGCAGCATAGTTTAATGTTTCTTCCAATAATTGCTGTAGTAATATGTAGCCCGTTCTCTGCAAGAGTTGCTCAGCTTGAGTAACTGACATGAGTACATCAATTATTGGCTGATGGATATCTATACGATCACGAGCGAATTCATAGGGTAATTTACTAGACATATGTAAGTTTTCATATTTATATAAAACAAGCTGCGGACTATGCTCTAATAATAATTTGATTCTTTCTGTGGATCGATTTTTAAACGTTCGCTCTAATAGATTACCTTGACCGTTGTCATCTAATAATTTTTGCCCTTCCCACAAACCTCCAAAAACAATGCCCTTAAGAATTTTTTTTATTTCAGGCTCACACTTCTGAGGCTTGTCTATTAGCTGTAATAGTCTGGTCATGTCATTGATTGTGGGTGATGTTCTCATGAAGGATTACCTTTTTTTATTTTTTAAAACCGAGCAGTGACGTTGCTCCGACCAGGACTGCATTACCGCAGCCTTGCACCCCAATTTTAGCAGGCGAGGGTAATTTGTGACAGAATCCTTGTAAAGTAATAACCCCCTACATTTTTATACTCTCAGTCTTCAACACACTGGTAAAAGTAATGCAAATGCATTACCATTAATATATGGCACCCTTTTAACCGTAGGAGAAAGATTATGGTCAAGATACTGCAAGCAGCTTCAACATTAACAGACCGTTATCAAACCACTATTCCGGAACCTGTTCGTGAATTACTGCATTTAAATAAAAGAGACAAAATTACGTATATTATAGAAGATAATGGCAAAGTTTTAATTTCGCGCGCAACTAAAGATGATCCCATACTTGGCATGTTTCTCAATTTCTTAGCCAATGATATAAAAAACAATCCATTACATGTTCGATCATTTACTCAAACTTTAATTGACCGTGCGAATAATTTAACATCCGGTGTAGAAGTTGATCTAGATGCTCCGCTCAATGAAGAGGATGAATAGACAGTGACAAAGGAATTAATTATAAATGGATGGTACTTGTTGGCTCATTCTCTTTTTTTGAATCAATATGAAGAATCAATAATGAAAGTTGAAAAAATTCGCGCTAAAAATCCATTGCATTACAAAGAAAAAAATTCCACAAAGCGATTAGCTGCAATTCAAAAATTAATTTTTGAAAAAATACCGAAAGACCCTACTCTGCCAGAGTATCGACAAGGTGCTACACTTGGCGATGAGAATAAACATTGGTTTCGAGCGAAATTTTTTCAGCAATATAGATTATTTTTTAGATACCATCTTAAAAGCAAAATTATTGTCTATGCTTGGGTGAATGATGAAAACACTAAACGCGCATATGGTAATAAATCGGATGCATATAATGTTTTCAAAAAAATGTTGAGTTCTGGACACCCGCCAAATGATTGGAAGGAGTTATTGAAAGAGTCAACGAGTTTAGAAGAATAATAAACCTCTAATATATTCAATTAATTGTATTACTTTGTGCGTGTAAAAAATAAACGTCTATACTTAACTTATCTAGGCATGAACAAAGAGAGAATAAAAAAATGAGCGAAACAAGGTTCCCTGAAGATTTACTCACCGCCCTAAAAAAACGGGACGCCGTATTACTGGATAAAGCAATAACAGAAGCCAAACAGTTGGAATTACCCATAAAAGATATTTTAGAAACGCAAATGACAACAATGAAATGGGAAGACGACGATCCATTAAATTCCATTGTGTCGATCGTTCGCGTATTACGAAAACAGGATATTCGTGTTGATTTATCCACTTTGCCCAGCGCTTTGTTAACTCGAATGATCGGTACACTACTTTTTCTTAAACCAAGCGATGCAGATTGGGTATTAGGCAATATGCAGCAGCCTATTCCAAGAATTAATTTTCCAGACGTCACTGAGAAGGATCGCCTCAAAATTGAAATACATGTCCTTGACGCTGAAGAAAGTACTGCTCTGTGTCACTGTATAAGAAAAATGCCTCTTCCTCCTTATGCGAATGAAAATCGACTTTGTTATTATATACGTGCAAATTCAGAGTACGCCATCCCACTGGCCTCACATCTAGGGACACCGCTAAACTTTATTTTACCCGACATACTTTTCTCTGATATACTGCGCGCGGTCACAATTTTAAGTTTTTTTGATGCCAAGAACATGATACCTTTGGGCGCATGAAGCAATGGACATATTCCCCTCATAGTGGTGGAACTAAGATTCCGCCGAAAATGCATGAAGAGATCTGCAAGCAAGTGGATTTTTTCGCGTGTGCACGCCCGTGGTATCCTGATATTCAATTAAAGGCGCGGTTTAAGGGGCAATTTTGTTATATCGATACAATGGAGAAGAGAGACGGGGCCGATCGTTTGTTTCCTTTGTGTCGTTTACGTTACTCAAATCGTGGTTGGAGCATGGCGCTATTTACATGGAGTAACGAGCGTTATGAACCTTGCATTTTCCCAAATGGAGAATGGGAAGGAATGCTAGAAGAAGCACTTATTGTGTGTGAACCATTTATTATTTAGATATCGAGTTAAGCGACTTTTTGTAAATCTTGGTTGTCGTTACAGTCACTACATTCCATAATTTGTTCGCACTGTTTAGTATTATTAATTCCAGACTCTGATGGTAGGACGCAAAGCGTAGGTTGGTCGAAACGACGTCCGAATTTTTGCACTTGTTCTTCAGTAAAGAGCTGAAATTTAAGCGTCAACAATGAATCAAGTTGTTTTTTATGAGTACTGGCCATATTCGTCAGGAAAGCTGTGATGGCGCCACTAAACAGAGCAAAATTACTATAATACTTCGAGTTGAGGCACTCTTTTTTTGTCAGTTTCCATAATCGTTCAATTAAATTTAGGTTGGGAGAATAAGGCGGCAGAAACAAAAGTTCTATCCCAAGTTTTTGCGCCAAATCCATAACCATTCGGCATCGTTGGTATCGCGCATTATCCAAAACGATCGTGATAGGTAGCGTTGCACTTTCTGCGATTTTTTTTAATAGTTCACACACTTGAATGGAAGTGATATAGGAATCGTTAGTGACCATTTCTAATTTTTTGGTTACAGCATTAAGGGCGCCCAAAACATTAAAACGTTGGCGTCCCGAAGGTGTTCTGACAAACACCCGCGTTATGCACCAGAGAAATCCTAGAAAAGCACCCATCACAAAGTGCGCGGCATCAACAAAATAAACGGATCGTTTTCCAGCCTGAGCCTCTTCAAGTCGAGGTTGAAGTTGTTCATCATGGAATTTTTGTTGGGCTTCAATGTCGACTTTTGCAGGGATGCTATTCACTTTACGCCATTTGATGCCCAGCATTTTGAAATAGGCTCGCATTTGTGTGTTTTTTATGGCGATCCCGGTGAGCTCAAAGACTTCTTTGCAAGCTTGTGAAATAGTTGAAACGGGATTTTTTTCGAAATGAGTTTTGAGCAAGTCATCAAAAGCTTGTAATTGACTTGTTGGTTTTCTGAAATTCAGCGTTGTAATCCACGATTCACCCTTATCAAGATATTGATGAACGTAATCAATAATGGTTGGCTCACTTAGACCTGTAATGCTTGAGATTTGGGTATTTGAAATATTTTCAGATCTAAGCAGCAAAACATGCGCGCGTTGTCTGATGATATGATGCATATGAGTTTGATGGTAGTTCATCAGCGATAGCCGTGCATTCGTGGATAAATTGATTTTGATCATCTACAGTCCATTGCAAATTAAGATTGCGGTATGATGATCTCATAAGCAAAAAAATCAAGAAGTTAAAACTTAAGATTGTGACCGCGCGCAGTATAGTTCTCGTTGCTTGGCGGATTTTATAGATGATCCTATTAATAAAAAAATAGATCCAATCAAATTATTAAAACAAGCAATTAGCGCACAAGCTCCTAAATCGGTCAGTGTCATATTAAAGAAATTCAATATTGCGAAAATTGATAACCTTATTCAACCTGCTGCGAAAGATGGCAATCTTTCGATCGTGTTGGCGTTATGCCGAGATGATTACGCAAAAGCAGCCGGTTATCTTTTTATGGAGAGTTCATTCCCTAAACCTATTAAAAAACCAGCACTTTTCCCATTCTTTAAACCTAATGATGCAAAATTAAAAGCAGCATTATACGACCGTTTGATAGCCATGTTGCGATTCTCCCCTATTGAATCAGTCGATAAAATTGTCGATGCTTATTTGAGTGGTGAGTCTTATACCCAGGCAAATAAACAGGTTCTTTGGCAATGTTATTCAGAAGCAAAAACAACGTTTTTTCAATGCGCTCCCACATTTTCGCGTTATGCAAATCCAATCGCGTTTGGGCAACTTACAAGACTGTATGGACGTGATAGATCAGCAACCTTCACAGAAAAAGCAAGAAATGATATGGAATATGGAAAAGCAAGAAATCAGTTGGTACAAGAGCTAGTGAGTGTCATGCGATCAGCCATGGAAAATCAAAACCAGCCTATCACGCCAACAAGAAAAGATCTACAAGCGCTTCCACCCTCTCCAACTGGATCTAAAATTTTTTCGGCTCTCTTAGAAAAGATTATTGATTATGCTACAAAAAATGTAGAGGAGAAAGAGACGTCTGAATTTTACCACTTAAATACTGAAAGAATCTATCAGACACCAGTCACCGCCCAGTATGGATGGGGAACAGCATTAATTGGTAATATTTTTTATCATTCTCAGTCCACACAAGTAACCAAAGGGCTCATGCCAGGAGACCACTCACTATACTCGCTTACTTATAGGGAAAGTGACTCAGTTATTACTCGCGTAGAGCCAGATACAACGCGAATCTTGATGGAGGGGGGGTGAGGAGGGATCGGCGGTAGAATGGTGGTGGAAACATGGCAGACTCTCACTTGAATCTACTCTACCCGATATTGAGAATCTTCTGCATATGATGATGAAACAGACCTTTACTCATCCTGATCCTGAAGCCAAGCTAGAAAAAATAAAAGAATATAGAGAGCAAGAACTCACACAGTTCTATGCCAATGCGGCTCGCTTGGTTTGGTTAATTGGGAATACAACTCCTGTACAACGAGGATCGGGCACTGTAGCAGAATTGACATTGAAAGCCATATTTGATTTCCATGGCCTACAAGCACCGATATTAAAATCCGCATTTCCTCAATTAGATGTGTTAGACACCAGTTTTCCTTCAGATGATTATATTAAATTATTTACTTGTTTCTTTGAGCCGAGTAGTTTAGCTGAACATTTACGACGACCTTCTTTGTCTCATTTGTCTACCGCTGAGCAATTGGAAATTTTTTATAAAGAAATCACGGCGCCTGCTTTAACACAGGAAGAAGCGCAAGCTATATCTGCATCAAGTCCAGAGTTTAAATCTCCTTCCCCTTGGTAAAAAACACCAAATGGTTTATCGTATTCTCTTTTATTTTTGTGTTGATCTTCATCTTTGCGTCATCCCGCTATGCTTTTAAGCGGGACCCAGCGCCTTTTTATTTTGCGAGAAAGGGCGCTGGGTTCCGCTTAAAAGCATAACGGAATGACGCGAAGATAGAGGCAAGTGAGTTGTTATAAAAAGGAAAAAATATGTGGGAAAAACGTTCGAGTGCCAAAGAGCTTATTGACTTAGGTCCTGAGTACTATACTCCCAAAGAATATCAGCATTGTTTAAAAAAATTATTTCTGATTAATAAGCTATTGGGATTTTTTGCTAATACAAAAAAAACTCTAAAAAAAATTTCCAAAACGGCAACTATTCTGGATGTAGGTTGTGGCAGTGGATTATTTTTACTTCATCTCAGTCGACATTTTCCAGAGATGAAATTTATTGGTATTGATATCTCATCTTCCGCTATTCAACAAGCACAACAAAATTTAATAGATTGGAAATTTTTGAAAACACCCTCTATTTTATTTAAAGAAGTCACAGCCGCATGGGAAATGCCGCCGAATAGTGTCGATGTGCTTGTGGCAAATTTATTATGTCATCACTTAACCAACGAAGAACTCATTCATTTTTTTAGACAATCTTTATTCTGCACAAAAGAAATGGTGATCATACACGATTTGCATCGTCATCCATTGTCATATAGGTTATATAAATGGATTAGCCCTTTTTTTCGTAACCGCTTAATCACTCATGATGGTCTAATTTCCATTCAACGTGGGTTTAAAAAGAAGGAATTAATTTTTCTTTTAAATAAAGCAGGTATTAAGAATTACGACTTATCTTGGCATTTTCCTTTTTGTTGGAGGATCGTCTTGTGGAAAAAATAGTTATTATTGGCGGTGGAATTGCGGGATTAACTTGTCTCAATGCATTATTAGATCAACAGATTTCTCCGCTTCTGATTGAAGGAGGCCGTATTGGCTCTCCAAAAATGTGTGGGGAATTTTTAGCACCAACGGCTGTTAATATGTTAAAACAATGGGAAATTGGCCCGATTATACGTATTCAACAAGCTAATTTCTACTCCACTTATAGCCATTTTAATTTGCGTTTTCAGCAAGAGGCTGGCGCTTTAATGCGAAGTGAAGCTGAATGCGGATTAAGTGCCAGAGCACATAAACTAGGAGGTCGTATACATGAAAATACACGCCTTATTCGGATAACTCCTCCAACAAAAACGCAACCTTATTTACTTTATTTAGAATCAGGTGAAGTGATTGAAGCTCTGACTGCTATTTTTGCAACAGGTAAATTTGCCCAATCCCATACACAAAAAATTTCACTGCCTTATTGCGGTATTAAACTGCACGTCAATGAAGTGATTTCCCCTACTACGCTTGAAATGTATAGTGATGTTGGTGCTTATTTCGGCGTGGTTCCCGTCACTCGAACTAAAAGTAATATAACGTGTTTAATAAAGCACGCAGAAATAGCTAAACGAAAGGACAAACATTTTCTTTTCGAGTTAATAAAAAAATTCCCAGAATTAAATACATTTTTGCAAAATATAAATTGGGGAGATGTCAATTGGTTAACCTCCCCCGCCTCCGATTTTACCATAAAAAAACTTCCCGTTTGGTCTAATGCATACTGGATTGGTGATGCTGTGACATCATTTCCACCTGCAATAGGATACGGTTTCGCACATTGTGTCAGCAGCGGTTTATTAGCTGCTGATTTTTATTTACAAAAAAAACCAGAGATTTTTTCTAACATCATGAGGCATGAGATAAATAAAAAATTTTTATTAGGAAAATTAATGCATCATATTTTATTACGCCCATTTTCCACTGCACTGGTTTTTCCTTTTCTGCAATCAACACCTTGGTTTTTAAACAAATGCTTAAAGCGTTTAGGGTATCTCTAGTGTTTCAGATAACTCCAACAACAACTTATTCATCCGTTGAACAAATGCTGCCGGATCTTTTAGCTGTCCGCCTTCCGCTAAAATTGCCTGATCAAACAAAATATGAGTCCATTCTTGGAAACGCTCGTTATTTTTTTCATCTCTAAGGCGATAAATCAGTTGATGTTCTGGATTCAACTCAAAAATAGGTTTAACTTCCTGAACTTCTTGACCTGCTGCTTTCAGAATTCGTTGCAACTGGCTGCCGATCTCTTGTTCATCAACGACCAAGCATGCGGGCGAATTCGTTAATCGATGTGATAAACGAACCTCTTTTACCCGATCACCTAGCACGGTTTTGATACGCTTGATGATATCATCAAATTCAGATTTAAATTTTTCTTCTTTTTTCTGTAGCTGCTCTTTTTCATTTTTATCACTTGGATCGAGAATATCATCTAGTGAGACATCACCCTTCGCAACGGATTGCAATGGCTTGTCTTCAAACTCGTTTAAATGATTGACTAACCATTCATCTACACGATCATGCAACAGCAATACTTCAACGGATTTTTTACGAAAAATTTCCAAATGTGGGCTTGCTTTTGCCGTATTAAAATTCTCTGCCGTGATGTAATAAATTTTCTTTTGCTCTGGTTTCATACGTTTAATGTAGTCATCAAGAGAAACGGTTTGCTCTGCTGAATCCTCGTGTGTCGATGAGAAACGCAGCAATTTTGCAATGCGGGTTCGATTAGCAAAATCTTCGGCCGGACCTTCCTTAAGCGCATTACCAAATTGTTTCCAAAAAGACGCATATTTTTCAGGCTCATCTGCAGCCAATTTATCTAGCATATCCAGTGTGCGTTTGACTAATGCGGAACGTAAACGCGGAATGACAGGATTATCTTGTAAAATTTCACGTGAAATATTCAAAGGCAATGCATTGGTATCGACTATTCCACGAATAAAGCGTAAATAAAATGGAATAAATTGCTCCACTTGATCCATGATAAAAACACGTTGAACATAGAGTTTCAGACCATGCTGTTGATCTCGCTGCCATAAATCAAATCGAGCATGGTTTGGGATATAAAGCAGACTGATATAATCTAAATTTCCGCCTTCCACTTGATTGTGGGCCCAAATTAAAGGGTCTTCAGCATCATGGGCTATATGCTTATAAAGTTCATTATATTGCTCGTTTGTGATCGAATTTTTTGGCAGTGTCCAAAGCGCTGTGGCGCGATTGATCACTTCCCATTCCAACTCAGTTTTACTGTCTGTGGGTTGGGTTGCATTTGCCAATTTACGCATGAAAATAGGTAAATTAATATGATCAGAATATTTAGTAATAATGGTGCGTAAACGCCAGTCATTCAGAAAATCATCTTCGCCCTCTTTCAGGTGTAAGACAATTTCCGTGCCGCGATGGATTTTTTCAACATTCGCAATGGTATAGTCACCCGAACCATTTGATTCCCAACGAACACCATGTTCTGGCGTTAATCCTGCACGACGGGTTGTCACGATGACTTTGTCTGCTACGATAAAAGCCGAATAAAATCCCACGCCAAACTGGCCAATTAAATGCGCATCTTTCTTTTGATCTCCAGTGAGCTGGGCGAGAAAGTCACGTGTGCCAGACTTTGCGATAGTGCCTAAATTTTCAATGACTTCATCACGGCTCATGCCAATGCCATTATCGCTAATCGTGATCGTTTTGGCTTTTTCATCAAAGCTAGCAAATACTTTCAGTTCGGCATCGGTTTCGTAAAGTGCCGTATCTGACATCGCTTCAAAACGCAATTTATCGGCTGCATCAGATGCGTTGGAGATCAGTTCGCGTAAAAATATTTCTTTGTTACTGTAAAGCGAATGGATCACAAGATGCAGTAACTGTTTGACTTCCGTCTGAAAACTTAAGGTTTCCTGTTGAGGATGAATGGACATAATAATTTTTCTCCCACGATGGCCCATATAAATTTCGCAGATTAAGCCTCGCTAATAACAACTGTCAAGTGAAAAAAATATTAATCTAATCGCCAAAATTCCGCTATAATTCGGTTCATTAATCACTATTAAAATATTATGTCTAAATCTTCTCTTAACTTAGCTGGCCTTACTTTTGCAGAATCCTTTCAAAGCGAAGGATTGCAGCGTCTTGACCAGATGTTTCTGGCAGGCTTGGATATAAATTTACGCGCGAAATTACTGGCTTATCGTGAAGAAACTCAAGCAATGACGCCACTTGATGTGAGTGAGTTATTGCTCACATGCGCTCCCCATCTTGAAAATTTTCTCATTAAATTATTCGACATTGAAGATGCCGCGGCCGAACTCGAAGCAAAAACTCTATCGCATCATCCTATTTCAGCTTTTAAAAAATTTTTTGTCCTGCGGCGCGCAAAAAAACAGTTATCCAATGCAGATCATTTGCCCTCCTTCGCGGAGCTAGATGCTTGGCTTATCATGGAGTTAAAAAAATTTCCATTACAAACAGAAGACAAAGAACTTGCAGTTGGATTATTAGCAAATCAATACATTGCAAATACTGAGCAATTTAGCCGAGAAATTGAAAAACTCACAGCATGGTGCATACGTGCAATCAACACGCCTGACGGAAGACAGCATGTTTCCCAGTGGATAAGTTTTCATATTCCAGAGCGCATCGACTATACCAATCTGGTTGAATGCACCCCACGCAAGCACGATAAATTAGCCCGGTTGGAGGGCTCTGATTCTGAGCTGAGTTTACGTGATGGCTTTAAATTAACCGATCCGCGTATGAGCGCGCGCGAAGTACAGGATGAAGTGAATTACTGTATTTACTGCCATGAGAATGACGGTGATTTTTGTTCTACCGGTTTTCCTGTTAAAAAAGGAGATCCTCTACAAGGGTTAAAAAAGAATCCGCTCGATATCACCCTGACAGGCTGTCCGCTAGAAGAAAAAATTTCTGAAATGAATATTTTAAAGCGAGATGGACGCACTCTTGCAGCGCTCGCCATGGTCATGGTCGATAATCCCATGTGTCCGGCGACTGGGCATCGCATTTGTAACGATTGCATGAAAGCCTGTATTTATCAAAAACAAGATCCCGTTAATATTCCCCAAATCGAAACACGCGTTTTAACTGATGTATTAAGTTTACCTTGGGGCGTTGAGATTTATGATTTACTCACACGCTGGAATCCATTGCGTCAAAAACAATGGGTCATGAAGCCTTACAATGGTTTAAAAATCATGATTGCCGGTATGGGCCCTGCGGGATTTACGTTGGCTCATCATTTGTTGCTCGAAGGATTCGCGGTGGTAGGATTCGATGGTTTAAAAATCGAGCCGCTGCCAGAAAAATTAATTCAAGAACCGATTTATCAGTTTGAAGAGATGATGGAATCACTGGATGAACGCTTAATGGCGGGTTTTGGTGGTGTGGCTGAATACGGTATTACTGTGCGCTGGGACAAAAATTTTCTCAAACTGATTTATCTCAGCTTAATGCGCAGGCCTTATTTTCAAGTGTTTGGCAGTACTCGGTTTGGCGGCACGATCACGGTAGAAGATGCCTGGGAAATGGGATTTGATCATTTTGTTGTGGCAGTTGGAGCAGGATTGCCAAAAGCATTATCGATTCCTGGGAGTCTGGCACCTGGCATGCGCCAAGCCAATGATTTTCTCATGGCATTGCAATTGGGTAATGCGGCTAAAGCAAGCAGTCTCACTAATTTGCAAGTTCGTCTTCCTGCCGTGATCATTGGCGGCGGTTTAACGGGTGTTGATACGGCAACGGAAGTGCAAGCCTATTACATCGCGCAAGTTGAAAAAACACTGTCACGCTATGAAATATTGGTCGTAGCATATGGCGAAGAAGTTATCCGCAAACAACTTGATCCTGCTTCAACTGAAATTCTTGACGAATTTCTTGCGCATGGTCATGCCGTTCGACAAGAACGCAAGCGTGCGGCGACCCACCAGGAAAAACCCAATTTTGTTAAACTCATTCGTCAATGGGGCGGTGTGACTATTGTGTATAGACGCACGATGCAAGAATCACCTGCTTACATTAATAATCACGAAGAATTACAAGAAGCCTTCAAAGAAGGGATTTATTATCTCGAAGCACATGAGCCTGCATCAGTTGATCTCAATCAATTTGGTTATGTAGAAACGCTGATTTGTCATAGCCGCGTGCGTAAAAATCAGGATGAATGGGAAACCATCCAACAGGATGTTCGTGTTCCAGCACGTTCCATTTTTGTCGCAACAGGCACTCAACCGAATACAGCCTATGAATTTGAACATCGCGGTACCTTTACTCGCGTGGGTTTGCAATATCAACATTATGAAGATAAGGATGGCGAGCTTTTAGTGGCTCATGGCGTGAATCATTGTAAAGACCCCAATTTTGGCCCCTTCACCTCCTATCACAAAAATGATAAGCGTGTGAGTTTGATTGGTGATACTCATCCGATATTTCACGGGAGTGTGGTGAAAGCCATTGCATCCGGCATGCAAACCTACCCTAAAATTTTGACGGTATTAAAAGATAAATTAGGTCAAGCTGGTAGCGAAGAAGAATATCAACTGTTTGCAAAAAAAACGGCGCATTTATTTAAAGCAGAAGTTCAGCATATACAACGACGAACTGAAAATGTCATTGAATTAACTATTCAAGCACCGCTCGCGGCAAAACATTTTCAGCCCGGACAATTTTATCGATTACAAAACTATGAAACGTTTGCGCCGCGTATTCAGAATACGTTGTTGCAAATGGAACCGCTTGCATTGATTGCGGCAGGCTGTGATTCGCGTCGCGGCACGCTTAAATTTATTGTGATTGAGAAAGGTGCCAGTTCAAAACTGTGTGCAACACTTCGTGTAGGTGACCCTGTGTCACTCATGGGTCCAACAGGTGTTCGAGCAAAAGTGGCGAGTGAACATGAGACTGTTCTTATTATAGGTAATCAACTCAGTTTAGCGCTGCTACAATCCTATGGTTCTGCACTGCGACACGCAGGTAATCGTGTTATTTATTTAGGACATTTTAAAACGAAGGAAGAAGTTTATTGCCAAGATATCATTGAACAAATTGCTGATCTTATCATTTGGACAACTCAATCAGGCGACAGGATTAAGCCCGCGCGTCCACAAGATGTGAGCGCGAGTGGCGATTATCTTGAAAGTTTGTTTCGATACGCAAAAAACCCTCATACTGAAATTTCATTAAGTGATGTTGATCGAATTTATTTAGTTGGCGACAGTCAATTATTAAAACGATTTCAGGAGGCTCGAAAAACGCATTTAAAAGAAATTTTTGTTAAAGATCCGCTGGTGCAGGGTTCTGTTTATAGCACCATGCAGTGCATGCTGAAAGGGGTTTGTGCGCAGTGTCTGCAATGGCAAATTGATCCAGAGACTGGAAAACGGACTAAAGCTGTATTTGCCTGCTCGTGGCCAGATCAACCGCTTGAGATGATTGATTTTGAGAATATAGAGGAACGGCAGATCCAAAATCGATTGCAAGAACAGCTGAGTCATTTATGGGTGGATCTGCTTCTAAACTCTCAATTCTTGAGTATACTTAAAACAAGGGGGTAAAACGAGGAGTCGTCTATGCAGGCCCGTCTTGCTGATCAACACAAACACTATCTGGAAGGTTTTCTTGTAGATCAAGGAGCTTCCCTCGCCGGAGTGCTCCTAGAAGACCTAAATCGGGAGAGAGAGCGATCGCAAAGAGCTTATCAAGAGGCGCTTTCTGAGTTTAAACGGGAGTTTGAAACCTGGCTCGATAAGATTGCCACCCCTCCGGATATTAAGGGAACATTATTAAACATATTGGCGGAGATTAAACCTGAAGAAGCAATGAAACAGCTCTACTATCGTGTTGCGCAATGGCTTATCAACAATACAGAGGGGTGGGACTCCGATGCTCAATGCTTAGAGGATTTGAACGATTTTAATAACATAACAATAAATTTCGATGTAAATCAAGGACCACTTCGAAAACAGATCCGTAATTTGAGCGAGACATTCGAAAAATTAACAAATAATCCATCAGATGCATTTTTGATAAAGTTAAAAGAAGTTTTTTCAGAAGAGGCCATGCAGAAAGAAAATGCTCTTAGCGAATTTGAAGAGCTCATTTTGCAAAATAAAATGGCAGGAAGTCCTAAATTGGAATTGCTGTTAGTGACCGCTCCCCATCTAAGCAAGGATTTAGCAAGAGTCATTCAAATGCGCGCAACAGTTTCCCGCCAAAAAGGGAATGGTTTTGTGGTAATGCCTTATGCAGCCTATGAAACTCTAATGGAAAAAGTACCCCCGCCTGAACTTAAAGGAATCACGAAATTAAGCTTTTTACATCATCGTGGACAAGCAAACCCCGATCGCACCATTGATTACTCTAAGAAGGTGGGGGACTATGTGAAGCGAATGCCGGATGTAAAGGACGTGGTATTGCGAGGTTGTGCAATAGCGGACAAAATCAGCAGAGAACGAAATGAGGAAAAGGAACCTGCACCTGAATTGTATACACTGAAAATTTTCAAGGGGACGGAAGAAGATTTTGAGACAACGCAGCAACAAAGTCGAATGATTTTGTTTATGCAAAAAAACGGCAACATTTATTTAAGATATGTTGATGAAAATCAAAATCTAGTCACAGCGACAGTTGAAAAGATGAGAGCCTTTAAGAATGAAAATAATTTGACCTTTGAAGAAGCAAAAACTATCGCAGAGGCCTGCCCGACGGTCACCTTGAAGATCTATCAGCGAAGAAGACGCGAAAAAATAGAGTCGACTTTCTTTGACCGCACAAAACCAATGTCAAATGAAGAAATAGCAGAAGCCAAGCGGTTATTACCTCGTGCACAAACCAAAAAAACAGAAAATGCGGCGAGAAATGTGGAGTTATTGGGAAACCCTGAGAATTTTTTGGGGGAAGCAGTTAGGAATAGTTTAATGGACGCAGGATGCAATGTTCGTCTCAAGGTTTACTTGGGCCCTTACGAAGCAGCGCTTTATGATGATGCGCCACCTCGAGTTATTCCTGGGAAGGGCCATGGTTTTGACAATCAGCCGAAGGCAAGGCAAGTTATGATTTCAAGTGCCGAAGAAGTTAAAGAACCTGTACCTGAAGCACCAAAAATACCTGCGCACCAACACCGTATGGGCAAGGGCTAAAAAAACACGCCCTGGGAGGATGTCTGTAACATCTTGATTAATAACACATTTCAGGCTGTTCGACAAGTGATTTTTGAGAGAAAAAATATAACATGTTGATTTTTAACATAATTTTATTTATGCATTTTGGCGGCATCAAGTAACATTATGATTAATATAGATTTTTTTATTTACTTCTACCCGCGCGCGTGGGTGGAGGTAAATAATTTTTTGGAGGGGATACGAAATTTTGTATTATTGCAGAATTTATGCAAATGCTGGACAATCCATAAAGTCAAACATATAGGAGCGATCTGAAATGAGCACTGGCATTGTTATATTAATAGTCTTACTGGTTATCGCTGGATTTATCGTCTTTACTTACAACCAGTTGATCTCATTAATTGAAGCGGTACGTAACAATCAAAAACAAATTGATATCCAACTTGATCGGCGGTTCAAAGTGTTTGAGTCACTGATTAATGTAGTGAAAAAATATATGGATTACGAACAAACAACCTTAAAAGATGTTGTTGCACTGCGTGGTCAAGCACAACAGGCGAAAGCGAGTGGTAATGAAGAAGGACGCATTGCTGCGGAAAATAAAATTTCCGAAATTGCGTCAAACATTAATTTGGTTTTTGAGCAGTATCCTGATTTGAAAGCGAACCAAAACTGCTTGCAGCTGCAAGAAGAAATTGTCAGCACAGAAAATAAATTAGCTTACTCAAAACAATCTTTCAACGACAGCGTTGAAAATTATAACGCAACCAAAAAATCATTTTTCACTTCCATGATCGTCACAATGTTCAAAGGAAAACTGGATTTTGACTTTCCTTATTGGCAGCTCAGTGAAGCGAAAATTGCTGAACAAGAAAGTTATACGGTTAAGCTATAGTTATGCCTCAACCACTTAATGATTTCATCCAAAAAACTGCCGATTGGCGCCAAACCATTCGCATCAATAATCGCAAAACCTATTTTGTCATGGGTATATTTATTTTGATTTATGCGGCTCTTGGCATGTTAATTGATATGTTTATTTATACTCAGCATTATCCCCAGGCTACTTTGCCGCAAATTTTTCAAGCGCTCATTACACTGCAAATTTTCCCGCTGGTGACTGTCATTATGATAGCGGTTGCGGGAATTTCGCTCCTTATTACACTGAGCTTCCATGATAAGTTGATGCTGCTTGGAACAGAATATCGGGAAATTACACCCACCACCGCAAAAAATACCCAAGAACAACAACTCTATAATGTCATTGAAGAAATGAAAATTGCGGCGGGATTAGGTTACATGCCGCGCGTTTATCTGATTGAAGCAGATTACATGAATGCATTTGCCAGCGGTTACAGTGAGAAATCTGCGATGGTTGCAATCACCCGCGGGCTGATGCAAAAATTAGATCGCAGTGAATTACAGGCAGTGATGGCACATGAGCTCAGTCATATTCGCCATCTTGATATCAAATTAACGTTGATGGCTTCTGTGTTGGCAAATTTGACGGTCATGGTGTTGGATATATTTTTTTATAATGCCATTTTCTCTCGTCGTCGCGACTCAGACAGTCGATCGGGTAATGCGTTGCTTATCATCATTATCATTTTACGTTATCTTATTCCGATCATTAATGTTTTATTGCTGCTTTATCTCAGTCGTACACGCGAATACATGGCTGACGCTGGATCAGTCCAACTTCTCCGTGATAATCATCCTCTTGCTTCTGCATTGTTGAAAATTAATAATGATCACCAAGAAAATAGCGCTGCATATAGCAGTCAGTATCAACAAACACCGCATGAAAATGTTCGTCGTGAAGCGTATATTTTTGACCCGGTACAAGCGGGCATTGAACGCACCAACTCGGTTGCTGATTTATTTTCAACTCATCCCAATATAAAAGATAGATTAGCTGCATTAGGTTTTAAAAATGAGCCCAAATAGTGTGGGTGTTTTGTTATGTAATATCGGTACACCGGATAGTCCCACACCTGCTGCAGTTAAACGCTATCTTAATGAATTTTTATCTGATCGCCGTGTGGTAGAAATTCCACGTTTTATCTGGTGGCCAATTCTACATGGCGTGATTTTGCAATCACGTCCTAAAAAATCAGCGAAGCTTTATCAAAAAATCTGGACGGAGCATGGCTCTCCCCTGCTCTATTATTCGCGCCGATTGGCCGACTCATTAGAAAAAGCAATAAACATTCCCGTTGCACTCGGTATGCACTACGGTCAACCGTCGATTAAAAATGCGCTTGCCGAATTACAACAAAAACAAGTGACGAAAATTTTAATTTTTCCGCTCTATCCACAATATTCTGCAACAACAACGGCAGCGGCTTTTGATCGTGTCGCAGATACGTTAAAAACGTGGCGAAATATTCCTGAAATTCGCATGATGCATGATTATGCAGATGATGAATATTATATAAAAGCAGTCAGCCAATCCATTCAAGCTGCCAGGCAACAACAAGGCCGTAAACATTTATTGTTTTCATTTCATGGCATTCCTAAACGTTTCGTCGATGCAGGAGATCCTTATCATGAGCGGTGTCAAACGACAGCACAACTCATCGCTGCGGAATTAAATTTAAAGCCTGAAGAATTTTTCATTTCTTTTCAGTCAAGATTAGGCCGCGCTGAATGGCTGCAGCCTTATACCGACAAAACGTTGAAAAAGTTTCCGGAACAAAGTATGACAGAGGTGCATGTGGTATGTCCTGGTTTTGCTGTTGATTGCTTAGAAACATTGGAAGAAATTGCAATTCAGGGGAGAAAACAATTTCTAGAAAAGGGAGGAAAGACTTTTCATTATATTTCCGCTCTGAATGATAGCCCGGCGCATGTAGAAACACTGGCGAAAATAATTAAGAAGCAAATAATTTAAGCACGTTAACTGAGCGATTTTTATAAAAACAGAAGGCTTGGAATTCAACCAAAATCTTGGTATATTTGCCTTGTAATATTGCCAAAAATGTAAAAAATTTTCCTTGGAAAATAACCATGTTTAGAAGGCTCATAGACTTTCATCTTAATAAATGGAGTATAGACCCGCATCGAAAACCTCTTCTTTTGCGAGGAGCAAGACAAGTAGGAAAAACTTATGCTGTTCGGCAATTAGGTCGCCAATTTGATCATTTTGTAGAAATTAATTTTGAGCGGTTAAAAGGAGCGGCTTCGCTCTTTGAGAAGGATTTAATTCCTGAGCGACTTATTCAGGCGCTTTCTCTTCTTGTTAAGACACCGATTATACCAGGGAAAACACTGCTTTTTTTTGACGAAGTTCAAGAAGCTCCGCAATCTATTATTGCGCTTCGATATTTTTATGAAGAAATGCCAAATTTACATGTTATTGCAGCTGGGTCGCTACTGGAATTTGCAATAGAGAAAGTAGGCGTACCTGTTGGGCGAATATCAATGTTGTACATGTATCCCATCTCATTTATGGAATACCTTGCTGCAACAAAAGAGGGTTTAATGGCAAAAGAAATATGGAGTCATGCTAATGGAGTAGCCATGGAAGCGGCAATTCATGAGAAAATATTAGATAAACTCGGAGAATATCTTTCAATTGGTGGAATGCCAGAGGCGGTTGAACGATGGGTACAAACAAAAGATCCACTTGAAGCATTAAAAGTACTTCAACAAATTGCTGCAACTTATCGACAAGATTTTGAAAAATACGCTAAAAGAACTCAAGTAAAATACCTGGAACAGTTATTTCAACAAGTTCCGCATCTTGTTGGAAAAGAATTTTCTTATCGAGAAATACAGAGTGAATATCGGAAGCGAGAACTTGAGCCAGCATTAGAATTATTAGAACGTGCAAATATTATTCACATTATTCGTCGTACATCAGGTAATGGTATACCCATTGGGACAGGGGTTGATTTTAAGATTTTTAAAGTCATCTATATCGATATCGCACTTTGCCAAGCTATTTTAGGTTCTGATGTGTCTCAATGGTTTTTAAATCCCTTGCAGGGTTTTGAAAATCGCGGAGAAATTGCAGAGGGGTTTATTGGGCAAGAACTCATTTGTTATGAAAGTCCAGACAATAAAGCACAACTTTATTTTTGGAAGCGATTAGAAAAAAATAGCACGGCTGAGGTTGATTATCTTCTTCAGCGGAAATCGGACATTCTTCCAATTGAGGTTAAAAGTGGGCATGGCAACACATTGCGTAGCCTGCGTCTTTTTTTGGAGACGCATCCACAGTCACCGCAGGGACTTCGGTTTTCGGCACTGAATTATTCTATTACTGAGATTCTTGATTCTAGACCACTTTATGCTATTGCATCCATGGCCCATGAAAGTCAGCGAGATGCGATTAACTGGCTTTTGGAATAAACACGTTATGCGTATAGGAAGTTGGATCATTGGTTTTGCATTGTACGTACTTATTTCAACTGGATTTGCTGATACTCCCCGCACAGGAGTCGCTTTCTCCATCCCCGTTATTAGCAAAGATCCTGAATACTTACACGCTTACCAATTGACTGGATGGTATCAACCAGCATTACTGCTACGAAAAGATGCACGTGTTTATTTTACCGTCTCTGCAGGCCACTGGTGGGTGACAAATACAAATCATAATCACAGCATGAATATTTATTCTGTTTCCCCTATTCTGCAGTTTTATTTCTGGAATAATCCTTATTTTTCGCCTTTCTTAAATTTTGGTTTTGGCGCGGCCTACCTCTCACGAACTCGGCTGGGTGATAGTAATCATGGCATGCATTTTGCTTTTCAAGATCAGCTGGGTCTGGGTGCGAGTGTTGGCAAAAAACGGCAATTCTCGGTCATTTTAAGTGCCCTACATTATTCAAATGGATCACTGTGCAGTGTAAATAGTGACATTACAGTACCTTTGATGCTGAGCGTTCAATATGCTAGCGGCTAGTGTTTAATCGCGGTAAAATCCAGGCTTTCAAGTCAGTGATTTAGGAAATCATGCGTAAACGTATTGCAATTAAAGATCATGTTCAGGAAATTCAACTCATCAGTCGACGTTGTATTTCAGTGCTGATTATGATGATCATTTTAATTGTCTTATTGATCGTGCGTTTTGCTTATCTGCAGCTTGCCAATCATGCTCACTTCACGACACTCTCTCAAAAAAATTGGTTGGATCTTGTTCCCATAGAGCCAACACGCGGATTAATTTACGATCGTAACGGCGTTTTGCTTGCGGAAAATATTCCTGTTTTTAGCTTGGATATTATCCCGTATAAAATCACCAATATGCCAAAAACACTCTCTGAAATTGCAAAAATTATTCCGATTACCGATAACGACATTGCCCAATTTCAAAAACAATTAAAACAGCACCGACGATTTGATGAAGTGACCTTGAAGTTACGACTGTCAGAAGATGAAGTCGCTCGTTTTTCTGAAAATCAGTATCGTTTCCCAGGTGTGCTGGTTAAGGCACGGTTGCTTCGACGTTATCCATTCACCAATAGTTTAAGTCATGTATTAGGTTATGTGGGGCGAATCAATATAGAGGAGCTGAGAGACATTGATCCCATTAATTACAGCGCAACCAATTATATCGGCAAATTAGGTATCGAAAAATATTACGAAGATGAATTGCATGGTACGGTCGGTTATGAACAAACTGAAAATGATGCAAGCGGTGAAGCAGTCCGTGTTTTAAATCGAATTAAACCTAAGCCTGGAAAAAATTTATATCTTACCATTGACAGCAAATTGCAAACGGCCGTTGAACAAGCTCTTTCGGGTCATCGAGGCGCGGTTATTGCGATTCAACCTAGCACAGGGCAGATTTTAGCATTAGTCAGCGAGCCGAGCTACGATCCGAATCTGTTCGTTGAAGGCATTACCAGTCAAGATTATCAAGTATTGCAACAATCCACTGATCGACCGCTTTATAATCGCGCTTTGCGCGGTCTATATCCTTTTGCTTCGACGATTAAACCCTTTCTTGCGCTTGCAGGTTTGGATGCGGGCGTGGTAACACCGACTTATACTATTTTTGATCCAGGCTGGTATCAATTAAATGATACGAGTCATGTTTTCCATGACTGGAAACGGCATGGTCACGGTTCAGTGAATATAACTCGAGCCATCGTCAGTTCATGTGACACTTATTTTTTTGATATGGCGCACAAGCTGGGTATCCAGCGTATCGATCGCATGCTAGAAAAATTTGGTTTTGGCGAACTGAGCGGTATTGATATGGAGGAAGAATTATCGGGTGTTGTATCATCTCCCACCTGGAAACGGCGAGTCAAAGGGGCTCCCTGGTATGAAGGTGATACGCTCAACTCAGCCATTGGTCAAGGTTTTATGCAAACAACGCCCTTGCAATTAGCGGCTGGTGTTGCAACCCTTGCAAATCGTGGTGTGCGCTACGTACCGCATCTTTTGCTTGCTGAACAAAATCAGGGGAGCAAAGCTGAACTCCAACCACCTACTCAGGCTCCGCCCATTCAGTTGAGTGACGAAGCCTATTGGAATATCATCATCAATGCAATGCAGGGAGTCATAACGGCGCCAGGTGGTACAGGTTACCACTTTGGTAAAATCGGTCCTTATACTGTTGCCGCTAAAACAGGTACGGCGCAAAATCATTCCATCAAGAATTTCAATATGAATGAAGAGCATGAAGATCAAAGTAAACTGCCCGAAAAATTACGTGATAACTCCATGTTTATTGCATTTGCTCCTGTTGAAAAACCCCAAATTGCAATTGCTGTTATTGTTGAAAACGATGTCACTGCTAGCATGGTTGCACGTGAAATCCTTGATTACTATCTGATCGGACCCCCTCCCATTCAAATCCCACTCGCGCCTAGGAGTATCAATAAAAATCAGGGAAAACCTTATGTCGTACACTAATTCGAATTATCGTTCATTCTGGCAATATATCCATATCGATGTCCCACTTCTGCTGGGAATTCTATTATTGCTCACACTAGGTTTAGTCATTCTCTACAGTTCGAGCAGTCAAAATTTGAATACCGTGGAGCAGCAAATATTACACATTAGTCTGGCACTGGGGGTTATGTTTGTTTTTGCCCAAATCCCGCCTACAACTTATCGACGCTGGGCATTCTTAATCTATGCAGTCGGTGTTGTGCTTCTGATTACCGTGCTCGTATTTGGTCATATTGGGAAAGGGGCGGGGCGTTGGTTAAATCTCGGATTCGTACGTATTCAACCTGCTGAAATGATGAAACTGGCTATTCCTATGTTTTTAGCCTGGCACTATCACCGAATTCATCTACCGCTGACCTTTGGGACTATCCTTTTTTCAGCGATTATTATTTTAATTCCAGCTGTGTTGACTGCAAAACAACCCGATCTAGGCACTGCCATTTTATTGCTTATCGCGGGTGGCAGTGTATTATTGCTAGCGGGTTTAAGCGGATTATTAATAGGCACACTGATGGGTTTATGTGCGCTGGCCACACCTTTTATTTGGTATCTTCTGCATGATTATCAACGGCAACGTGTGCTGACCTTTCTCAATCCGGAGCGCGATCCGTTGGGATCGGGCTATCATATTATTCAATCCAAGATTGCGATTGGTTCTGGCGGTTTATTTGGTAAAGGTTGGCTAAATGGCACTCAATCTCATCTTCATTTTCTGCCGGAACATTCCACGGATTTTATTTTTGCTGTCTGTGGGGAAGAATTTGGATTTGTGGGGAGTGTGATTTTAATTACTGTCTTTATGGCTATCATTTTGCGTGGACTCTATATTACTATCAAAGCTCAAGATACTTTTTCAAGATTGCTGGCTGGGAGTTTAACACTGACTTTCTTTGTGTCATTTTTTATTAATATGAGCATGGTGACGGGTATACTTCCTGTTGTCGGAATCCCTTTACCGTTGGTGAGTTATGGCGGCTCATCGATGATCACGCTCATGGCAAGTTTCGGTATCCTGATGTCGATCCAGACCCACAGGAAATTATTAACAACATAAATATGGGTAGAAAATGGCGGTGAGATTTTTAATTCTATTTTTGCTAAGTCTATTTTGGTCGCATGCAGTTATTGCGGATAGCGACTTTATAGAGCGACCCGATGTAAAGAAATTTATTATGCAAATGGTCCAAAAGCATCATTTTATTCAATCTGAACTGACAGATATTTTTAGCACAGTACAAATGAGACCGGCTGTGATTAAAAGTGTCAAAACACCGCTAGAACAAAAACCGTGGTATACCTATCAAATGTTATTTGTTACTGAGTGGCGAATCCGTCAGGGCGTTGAATTTTGGAATACCTACAAAGACGCGCTAGAACGAGCAGAAAAAGAATATGGGGTACCTGCCAGCATTATCGTCGCAACAATTGGCGTTGAGACAAAATATGGAAAAAATACGGGTAGTTACCGTGTGATTGATGCCCTTTCCAATTTGGCTTTTAGTGACTCGACCCGCGCCCCTTTTTTCCGCCAAGAATTAGAAGAATTTTTATTACTCGTACGTGAGCAACATCTTGATCCATTAAAAGTCATGGGATCCTATGCGGGTGCGATTGGCCAACCACAATTTATGCCCAGCAGTTACCGGCGTTATGCTGTCAATTTTTCTGGAAATTCTAAAATTGATTTATCTAACAATGAAATAGATGTTATTGGAAGTATTGCCAATTATTATAAAAAGCATGGATGGAAGACCCAACAGCCGATTGCTTTTAAAACTGATTTCGCGAATAAAAAAAATGAGCTTCAGAATAATGCGATTGTTAATCCTGCGGATTTTGGCATACCCTCATTGCGCAATGAAAAGTCAAAATTGATTGAGTTGGAAGGCTATTTTGGTAGAGAATACTGGCTTAGTTTTCATAATTTTGATGTCATCAAGCGTTATAACCCAAGTAATTTGTATGCGATGGCGGTTTATCAACTGAGTTATTACATCTCAAGGCTAAAAGGAAAGACCGATAATGCATAAGATTCAGCTGCGGCATATTCTAAATTTACTTTTAATTGCAATATTGTTATCGCTCAATGCCTGCTCTACTGTGAAAAAAGATGGTCCTCCCCCCTTTGATGTCGATGTCTCAAAAATTCCTGATGCAGTTCCTAAAGCAGAGCCTCGCAGCAAATATGGCAACCTCATGTCTTATCGAGTGTTTGGCAAAAGATATCAGGTCATGGCATCAAGCAAAAATTATAACGAGCAAGGTATCGCATCTTGGTATGGTACGAAGTTTCATGCACAGCGCACATCGAGCGGTGAACGTTACAATATGTTATCCATGACGGCCGCTCATAAAACGCTCCCCTTGCCTACCTATGTCCAGGTTACCAATTTGCGCAATGGTAAAAAAATTATTGTAAAAGTGAATGACCGGGGACCATTTGAAGGAAACCGTTTAATTGATTTATCTTATGTTGCAGCTAAAAAACTCGGTATGATCGGCCACGGTACGACCTATGTGGACGTCAAGGCAATTGATCCGCTTAAGTATGATAGAAATAAATTTGAGAAGCCTGCTCGTATGAATGATTTCTATTTAGCAAAACACCAACACACACCACCCACCACACTGCATTATGCCAGCACAAAGCAAACAACCACTCGCTCATCTGCGGTATATTTACAAGTAGGTGCGTTTAAAAACAAAGCGCTCGCTCTGCAAATGAAAAAACGCTTAGGGACCATGTTTGCATCCCCAGTCAAGATTACTCAACTGGCCGACCATAAAAAATTATATCGTGTTCAAATTGGGCCAATTAAAGATGTAGCCACGGCTCATCACATCACCCAGCAACTCAAAGCGGTGGGACTTAATACTAAGCAAACTATTGCATATCGAGCGGAGGCTTAGTCCTTGTCCCTACTTATTTCCCTAATAGGTATTATCTTAACGATAGTTCTTGTTATTGGAATACATGAATGCGGACACTTTTTGGCTGCAAGATGGCTTGGAGTAAAAGTACTACGGTTTTCCATTGGTTTTGGCAAAGCACTCTGGCGTAGATCCGATAAAAAAGGCACTGAATATGTTCTTGCTGCCATTCCATTAGGCGGTTATATCAAAATGTTGGATGAGGATGAAGGCCATGTGCCGGAAAATCAACGCCATCTTGCATTTAATCGACAGCCATTTTATAAAAAATTTCTTATTGTTGCGGCGGGGCCATTTGCGAATTTAGTGTTAGCTTTTGTTTTATATTGGCTGCTGTTTGTGGTTGGTTTCACTAGCATGGCGCCCGTAATTGGTAAAGTGGCGCCCCATTCAATTGCATTTAACGCAGGACTCAAATCGCAACAAGAAATCATTAGTATTGATAATACTCCAACAACGAGCTGGATGAGTGTCATTATTCGTATCTATTCCCATGCGGGTGAAACAGATCAGCTACAGATAGAAACAAAACCTCTAGGAGGTCAAACAAGCCAAAAACACATTCTCGATCTGACCCATTGGCATATGAATGATTTAAAACCTGACCCACTGGACAGCCTGGGATTTCTTCCTTATGAACCCGAATTTCAGTGGCCAAAAGGCATGTTGCGTCAAGTTCAATATAACCCTGTCGCAGCTTTGCCACACGCATGGCGAAGCACTTATGATTTTGTTTGGCTAAATTTTTTGGTGGTGGGTAAGTTACTCACTGGCAAAGCATCCTTGCAAAGTTTAGGCGGGCCAATTTCTATTTTCCAAAGCGCAGGTCAGGCAATCAATCAGGGTATTGCTCCCTTTATGAGTTTTCTTGCTTTTATCAGCATTTCTATCGGTACGATTAATATTTTTCCGATACCGGGATTGGATGGCGGGCATCTGCTCTTTCAAACTATTGAGGCGATTATTCGACGTCCCATTCCGCAGCGGGTTCTTATCTTGTTCTACCGGCTGGGCGTTATTTTATTGTTGCTACTTGTTTTTCACGCTATAACAAATGACATATTACGTCTAACCTAAAAAAAATTCTTGATCAAACCTGCTTAATATTTCAATATATGCCTCATTTCAAAAATGAATGAGGGAGTTATCAATGGGAATCAGCGTCGGTATTGACTTAGGTACAACTAATTCCGTCACCTGTATTAAAAAAATTAAAGTCTCACCTATTCTAAATGCGGAAAGAGAAGAATTGACACCCTCTTGTGTCACCGCCGTATCTAACTCAGATTATTTGGTAGGCCGGCCTTCACGGGATTTATTAAAGCAATATCCTGAACAAACCATTATGTCCATCAAGCGACTGATGGGAAGGGAATTTGAAGATACTGAAGTGCAAGATATCATTAACAATAACATTGCAAGCTATCCCATCACAACAGATCCTTCAGAACCGGGCTCCATCCGTATACCTCTGGGTGGAAAAATGCAAACCCCTGAAATGATTTCAAGCCTCATTCTTAATAAACTTATTCGTGATGGCGAGGCAGAATTACAAGGTAAAATCACCCAAGCCGTCGTAACAGTCCCCGCTTATTTTTCGGATCGACAGAAATTTGCAACACGGGCAGCGTGTGATTATGCAGGGATTCATTTACTTCGTCTTCTTCCCGAACCCACCGCAGCCGCTTTATCGTTTGGTCTAGAGTTAGGTCCTGATGAATCGCGAACGATCATGGTGTTTGATCTAGGTGGCGGAACGTTTGATATTTCCGTATTGAGTTTTTCAGGCGGCAGTTTTATGGAAATCACAAAAGGCGGTGACATGTGGTTAGGAGGCGATAACATTGATAAATTGCTTGTCGATCATGTTTTTAACGCCGCAGAGAAAATGGCTGGATGTAAACCGATTCCTGAATTACTCGATAAACTGTCATCCGCAGACAAAGCACGTTTTCTGGTGGAAATCAAAGAGAAAGCAGAATTAGCAAAAATCACATTGAGTTCTGCTGATTCTGCAACGATTGATTTATTTGGTATTTTGAAAGATGAAAAAAAGCAATTCATTGATATTGATATCACATTAACGCGCGCTGAATTTGATAAGTTAGTAGAACCTATTGCGAAAAAAGTATCTGCAATGACACACCAAATATTACACGAAATTCGTTTTGAGCCAGAACTGATTGATACAGTTTTAATGGTAGGCGGCTCATCACTCGTCCCTGCTATACAAAATGAATTAAAAAAAATCTTTGGCCAGGAAAAAGTCATGATACATCCTCGCCCTATGCTCGCGATTGCAGAAGGTGCCGCCATCATGGCAGCTAATATGACAAGTGCCGATAGTGCTGAAAAATCATTTACGATGATGCATACTGCAGCGCATGATTATTATTTGCAATTAGCCAATGGAAAAAAACACCGTCTTGTTGCAAGAAATACCCCACTTCCTTTTTCAATTGAAGAAAAACTCACTTTTTCACAAGCCAATCAATCACTGGCCAGATTGCGTGTCTTCAATGAAGTAGAAGGCGTGCTCGATACCGTGGGCGAACTGTGGTTCCATAAACCCTCTGAACAGAGGAAAAATCATAGCAGTGAACCTGCAAAATTGATGTTACGTTTTTCTGTTGATGAAGATAATATTATTACAATGAAAGCATGGGCATTAGAAAATGAGCAATTAAGTGTAGAAGCGCAAATTGCTCGTGGAGGATTGGCCGCTAAATTATACAATGATCTAGAGCGTACACTTTCATCCATCTTGGCTCACGCGCAAAGTGAGAGTTTTGAGATTGATACGCTGGAATTGAGCCGTCAAGTTGTGACAACAATACTGTCTGCGAGTGATCCTATCACAGGAGAAACACGTCTTGATAAGAAACAAAAAGCACAGCAACAAATCAAAACCTTAAAAGAATTGCAAAACAAAGATATTAAACCCTTAAATTACTATCAATTTTTACAATCAGCGTATCATCAATCGAAGGATATTCTTTCAGAGAAAGATAAAAAACGGATGAACCAATTATTGAATAAATTGAATCAAGCGTTAGAAGATCTAACTGATATTAATCTCTTCGTTAAGCTAGATAAGGAATTAGATAAGTTTTATGACGATGTTCCGGTAACATCCGATTTAGCCCACGCAGAATCTGCTGCTTTATGTTTTGATAAAAATGATCCTGGTGAAGCTAAGCAAATCCGCCGCTTAGCCAACCAATTGCGTAATGCATATCAAACGTCAAATAAGATGCTAATTGAAAAAGAAAGTAATGCTCTCTTATCTTATCTACATTCAAATTTATCATGGTCCGATGATCCTACTCGACGATTTGATAGGGATGTATGCATTTGATTTGTCCAGCATGTCATACCAAAAATACCTCCGCCGAATTTTGCGTTCAATGCGGTTCGGATTTGGAGGTACATCGTTTACTTTGCAAAGTGAAAGAGGATAGTTTAATGAACAAGGAAGTTGAACAATCTCCATCACCATCACCCGCGAGTCCGTTTGACCTGTCTCTTTTTTTCCAAGTTATTCCATCGCTGGTACTGCTTTTTTGTACGGTATACGGTATTTTTGTTGGAATGCGGTTTTTGAATTTTATTGATCGAACTGAATCGCAACGTGTTGCCTTCACCAGTAAATTTTCAGAGACCGGATTGGAACAATTAAAAAACATGAACAATATCATGAAGCAAGAATTTGATTTAATTTTGGATCAGCGAAAAGAGAATCAAATTTTACAAGCTAAAATACAAGAATTAACGACGTCAAAAAATAATATTGAAACGGTAGGAAAGAAATGAAATACGATAAAATGAAAAAAAAAGCGGCAAAAAAAATCCTCATTTCATCGGATCTAATTGAAGCTAAACGATTTGATAAAATCGTTGACATTCTAAAAAAAGAATCAGTTCTGACTCATCGCGATCAATATCTTTATGGATACGCCCT
>Ga0207089_1046_pt1 | contig 29555 bp, 38 predicted proteins | sample Alteio_BWMinHeat_49_FD_153571 | JGI IMG/M metagenome (GOLD analysis project Ga0207089, IMG submission 153571) | Enriched cells from forest soil in Barre Woods Harvard Forest LTER site, Petersham, Massachusetts, United States -... | ecosystem: Environmental > Terrestrial > Soil > Temperate forest >...
TGAAAATGTATCATTAATTGGCAAAGTCAAATTATTTTCTGCAAAGCATTGTGAAAAGTAGCCATTTTGTGCCGCTACTTGGTTTGGAGATGTGTCAAGATTATAAATTGTGATATAGAGATCACCACAATCAAACGCAGTGTTATTGACTGCCACAGTAATTTTTACTGGTGTAAATGTTGAATAAGAATTCAAGAGGTTTTGAATTTTAATGTCATTGTCTCCTGTTTGTGGCGGTTGATGAGAAACAAATTGCCACATGTTAAGATGTCTATCTGGTTGTGCTAGTACATTTGATAGTACTGATGCACCAAAAACTATTGAAATTACAACTGGAAAAAGAAAAACAAGAAAAGCTATCTTTTGCACAGCCATTTTGTTATCTAACCACTTTCATTCCCTTATATCTATTTAGTCAAAAAAATTAGTATGGCAACAGATAACTTTGACGAATAAGTTAAATCATAGACAAGCCCATAGCCGCTAGATGCGGCTTCGAAAATTTAGAGTACGTGCATTTCGTTGCATTCATGATTCTGGTGAAATAAAAGTTGGCGATTTGGCTGCTTTCATCGGAAGAAATGAGAGCGGAAAAACAACAATACTTGAAGCACTTACTTTACTCAACAAGGACTCCAAAGCTTCTGAATTAGATTTATGCGACGAGATGACAGATGAGTTAAAATCAGAAGTAAGGTTAGCAGAAGGAGATTTTGAACTAAATGAAAAAGAAATAAGGTTAATTCAGGAAAAGTTTCCAAACTTACAAGATATCAAAACCATAAAAATCTACAGAACTCAGACAAATCCAAGAGTACAATATGATTTTGGCGATGTAAAAATCAGTGGCGAGGCAAGCAAGAGGCTAAATTCTTGGGAAAACTTTGTGGAGCGTATTGAAAATTTTGTATCTAACATCCCAAATCCCGTTCGAATAAGAGTAGATATGAAGTTCTTGCAGAGCCATCCCCCAAGAACAAGAGATGCATTTACCAACATGATGGCGGAATTCAACAATCAGATTTACCTATTAGCGTCAGAAGACAGGCAAGTAATTTCAGAATGGGAAAAAATGTACAAGGACGTAGATAATATCTATGACAACCTACTTGTAGGAACAACCGAACGCTCAGCACTTGAAAATTTTATTGAAGACAAATTACATCCAAGGTTTGTTTATTTTTCAGATTACAAAAAGATCCTTGGAAATATAGATCTTAACGAGTTTTTAAAAGAAACAAAAGGCATACGGCCAAAGGGATTAGAATACATTGAGGAATTTGACAAGGCCGAAACAGTCAAGAATTTATTTTATTTAGCAGAACTTGATGCAAATAAACTGGAAGAAGTAGCAAGTACTCCTTCAAGACTGATAAAACTTTTGCACACTACAAGTAGGAAGTTAAGTGAGAGATTAAATCCTGCATGGAAAGGTGATCCGATTCATGTTGAGCTTAGATATAATCCTGGAAACATATTGAGTGTTGTAATTTCTGATGTTCATAAAGATGGTACGGTTACAAACACCGGACTTTTGAACAGAAGGGCAGAAGGATTCAAGTGGACATTTTCATTTATTGTGAACTTTGCTGCAGAAACACAAAGATCAGAATTAAAAGAAGCAATATTACTTCTTGATGAGCCTGCAAGAAATTTGCATCCAACTCAACAGCGAGGAATTTCTGATTTGTTAAAGAATCTTGCAGGATCTAACCAGATTCTATATGCAACGCATTCTCCGTTTATGATATTTGATTATACTCCAGGAAACTTGCTTGTTGTAGAACTTGATAAGAGAAAACATCTTAGTCACATTTATTATGATTATTGGAATGCCGATGACCAAACACTTACCCCAATTCTTTATGGCCTATCCAGGGGTCTTGTAGAGTCAATTATTGATAGACAAATCGGATATAATTCAAGACCTGTCATTATTGTAGAAACAATGACTGATTCGATGTATCTAAATGCGTTTGATAGGTTCTTAAAAGATCCTAACCTTTCGATGAACCCATTGAACATAGTTCCAGCATACAATAAAAATTCAGTTTTACCACTTTCCATATTTTACAGAAACCATGGGTACAACACATTTGTACTTCTAGATAACACAGATCAGTCACGCCAGATTTCCACATTATTGCAAACAAATGGTTTCAAAGCAGTTCAGATGATATTTTTTGAACTTGGCGGTCAACCAAGGCAAGCAATAGAAGATCTCATAATAGATGAAGATTATCTCTATGCTGTCAATCAAACATATGAAATCAAACTAAGAAAGGAAGGATACATCAATCTAACTCGAGAAGATCTTGCTGCAAAAGGTAAAAAGAGCATAATAGAAAATCTAAATGAGATCTGGAGAGAAAATCAACACCTTGGTTGGGAGAAATTTGACCGTGAGGATATTTGTAGATACATATGTGAAAAAATTGCACTTGAAGAAACAGAATTTTTGTCTGATAAAACAAAGGACCAATTCAGATCAATATATAGACTGATTGCTGAGAGAATAAGACAAAACCAGAATATTGTTTCTGAGACTTCCATTCCACATAAAAGATAATTTTTCAGAAAATAGCTAGAATTTGTACTTTACTCATCTATACCACTATTCCAAATGCAAAAAAAATACTGACATGAATAAAAGCTGGTTAAAGTTTAATTTGGAGAGAGATTTTGTTTTGTTATGATGTATACGTCAATTAGGGCAATCCTTCTTTTGGTTTTGCTTGTATCTAGTTCATTTACTTCGTTATTTTTCACAGAAGCGCATGCTGTAACTAATCTTGCTACAGTAACTGCCTCAAGTAACGATATGACAACAACCTTGCAATTTACTAACCACGTTGGAGACATTTCTGATATTAGTTCTGTAATTTTGCAAATTGGTCAAGGAGGAAATTTTAAGTCATTTAAGACAGACAGTGGTTGGTTTGGCATAAAAAGTTCTGTCAACACACTGACCTTTACCTCTACAAACCCAATAAAAGCTGGACAGTCAGCAAATTTCATTATTAAAACGGATCAATCAAATCCTGATATAATGTGGAAAGCATTAGATATAAAAAATAATGAACTTGGTTCAGGAGAGATTGGTACATCTTCACCTGGAACACCATCTTCACCTGGAACACCATCTTCACCTGGAACACCATCTTCACCTGGAACACCATCTACCAATAATCCCGGAATATCAGATAGCTCAAGTTTCAGAATCATTCCTTCTACACCAAGTCCTGGCATCAACGTACGAGTTGTTGGTCAAAGCTTTTCATCTAATGCAAATCTTGATTTGTATATTGGGAATAACAAAATTGATTCCTTTACAACTAATAATGGTAATTTTATAGTAACTACAAAAATTCCAGATGATCAACCAACTGGTAGTGTAAGTTTCTTTGTCAAAGATCAAAATGGTAATTCAAAAATATTTAGCACTATAATTCAACCGGTACATCAAAGAGCCAATATCAATATTTTGAATGTACCATTAACTATTGTTGCCGATTCAATATATCACCGAGGAGAATCAAAGACAATTTCTGGAACTGCAACTCCTGGCAGCACTTTAACTATAACAGTACTAGATTCAAATAATAAGACGACTACAACTTTTACAACAACTGCAGATAAAACCGGACATTATTTGTATACTACCATAGTTCCTATAGATACTCCTTTTGGAGAATATACTGTCGTAGTTTCTGATGGCAAAAATAAAGTATCTAAAGCTCATAATATAGTAACAACTCATCAGTTCTTACTTTCAACATCACAACAAGAAGTTGATTCAGGTAAAACCATAATAATTAACGGTACATCTATTTCCAATCAGCCTATAGCATTTAGAATTAATGATCCCGCTGGGAATCAAATCTTTGCAAAGGATGTAAATGTTACATCTGATGGAAAATTTGCAATAGCATATCCAGTTGATGTTGGAGCAACAAAGGGCACTTACATAGTAACAGCTTCACAAGGAATCGACGAAGTTACTGTCTACTTCGGGGTTGGTGAACTGCCAGTGCCACAGCTTAAACTTACAATGAACAAACTAAACTATCAAAACGTAGAAAAGCCTATCATCAATATATCAGGTCCATCCACTTCAACTCTTAATTTAGTGATTGTAGATCCATCTGGCAAACAAAAGTTTTCAGATATTGTTTTGTTAGGACCTGATGGATTTGTTGCTTACTCTTTTAATGTCACGTCATACACACCTGGAATATATTCAGCCGTAATTACTAGAGGAAATGACAAGGCAGCAGCAAATTTTGCAATTGGTCTTCAAACTGGTTGTGGACAAATCACCATGAAAACTGTAAAGGATACATATCTCTTAGGAGATAGCATCATAATACTGGGCAAGTCCAATCCAAATTGTATAATCAGAGTTACCCTCACTGATCCCAACGGAGTGATTGTAAAATCGGAACAAACATTCACGGATAAAACTGGGATCTTTTCTGCAGTAGATTTTAGAATTCCTAGCGACGGTACGGCTGGAACTTGGCAGCTCGATGCCACTAGTGGCATTAATCACACGAGTCTTCCTCTCATAATAAAATCAGGCCATGAAGGAATAAGTGTTAAGCTTGACAGAATTCCTCCAATTTATGTCAGGGGGAATGACATTGTCACGATTTCCGGTACCGGTGCTGGTAACGATGCTAATGTAATCATCAATGTACTTGGTACTAACAGCACCCAAATTACATCTTTTAATATATCATCAACAAACGTAGGAGATTTTAGTACAGTGTGGAAGATACCCATCAGCTTCAATCCTGGATCTTATACAATTCAGGTGAAATCTGCAAAAGGTCAAGCGACTACAAACATAAGTATTCAATAATAAGATTTTTAATTAGAAATATTTTTTACATCCACCTAGTGCCTGTCATATTGTGAATCTTAAAGAAAAAATTGCAGAAATACCAGATTTTCCTAAAAAGGGAATTTTGTTTCGTGATATCAGTCCTTTACTAAGAGATCCATCGGCTCTCTCGCTAGTTGTGGATGAATTTGCTAAACTTTACCATACAAATGAGATCGATGTAATTGCAGGAATTGAATCAAGAGGTTTTCCCCTAGCTTGTGCACTTGCATTAAGATATAACAAAGGAATGATAATGATACGCAAACAAGGAAAGTTGCCAGGAGCCACTAAGAAAATTTCCTATAACATAGAATATGGAAGTGCTACAATGGAAATTCAAAACGATGCCATAAAAAAAGGAGAAAAAGTACTCATTTGTGATGATCTACTAGCTACTGGCGGAACAGCAAAAGCTGCAGCTAAACTAGTTGAGAAAATTGGCGGTACTGTAACTGGATTTGCGTTCATAATAGAATTAATGGATCTAAAAGGTTCAAAAGAAATTAAAAGCTACAGACATGAATCGTTAGTGAAATACTAATGGAACAAGCAGAAATAGGCATATTTGGCGGAACTGGAATTTATGATTCTGGTCTACTGACTGAAAGCAAAGAAATTACTATTGATACTCCATTTGGAAAGACGTCGGATTCTATAACAGTAGGACTTTTCAAAGGCAAAAAAGTTGCATTTATGCCACGACATGGAAGAAAACATACAATTCCACCTCATTTAATTAATTTCAGAGCTAACATTTGGGCTTTCAAAGAAATGGGCATAAAAAGAATAATCGCCCCTTCCGCAGTAGGAAGTCTAAAACCAGATCTCAAACCGGGAGATTTTGTTTTACCATCACAATTTATTGATTTTACAAAGTCAAGAAAATATTCTTTTTTTGAGGGAGAGAAGGTAGTTCACATATCTGTTGCGGATCCTTTTTGTCCAGAACTTCAAGATGCGGCAAGCAAAGCTGCAGATAAAATAAATCTAAAGATTCATAAAAATTGCACATATGTTTGCATAGAAGGACCTAGATTTTCAACACGTGCTGAATCAAAATTCTATAAGGAAGTAATAGGAGCTGACATCATAGGCATGACTTTGGTACCAGAATGTCAGCTTGCCAGAGAAGCTCAAATATGTTATGCTTCAATTTCAACTGTCACAGATTATGATGTATGGGCAGATAAACCAGTAACTGCAAAAGAAGTTTTGGAAACATTATCAAAAAATGTTGAAACTACAAAGAAAATTCTCACCCTTATTCCTGATTTAATACCACAGCAAAGAAATTGTTCTTGTGAAAAGGCGCTAACAGAAGCTCAGTTTTAACTGTCGGCAAAAGTTTCTTTTTTGAGTCCTTCTGGCAAAGTAATATCGCCATGAACCAATTTTTGTTGAAGTTCGTTAATCACTTCATCTACATTGTAACCTAGTTTGGTAATTGCTTTCTGAGTAGATTTAGGAATTTTTGCTCCAATATTATGACCTCCAATTCTTCCAAAAGCAATAGCATTGAATCTAAACGAATAGTGTTCATCAAGGGTAAAAACACCAGTAATTTTAGCAGCTATTTGACTTCCATGAACATTGTTGATATGAACCCTAAGATTCATGAATAACCCCTAAATTTCAACTGCCTTGTTAACAGAGTTTTCTATAAGAAAGTTCCAGTGTTTTTCATCTTGAATCTTAAAGTCATTTACTTTGAGTTTTATTACTTTCTCATCCAGGCATTCATGTTGGATCTCATCATCTTTTCTAAGCTTTACAAGCTTCCATTTTTCTTTATGTTTTTTTAAATTACATAAAAGAACAGCCCATTTTTGATCTTTGTCTATTTTTGGCATTCCTACGTAATCCACTATACTTTCAATTCCTAGTTGTTTTTCTTCACAGAATATTTTTTTACATATAACACAGCGCCAGATATCAATTGAGCCAATTGTTCTTTTTTCATAATTTACGTTTGTAACACCAAAATAAACTATTTCATGTTTACATGTCTCTTGATCTGTTGACATTGTTTCTTCTCCAGATATGGTTCTATTTAGTTCTTGCATCATCATATGGTTTTTCTAAAACAATAGATATGTTATCTACAAGTATATTTTTTTTAAATTCAATGTTTTCTCTTTGGCACATACGTCTGTACATATTTACAACAGCAAATCTTGGATGTGTTGATTCAAATTCTGTTGTTGTTATATCAATAAAACCACCAAGTCCTATTAGACTTTGTGCAGCTTCTAGTGCTACCGAATCAGATATTTCTAATTTTTTTGCAATAGTTTCTGCTGACATTTTGCCATTTTTTATAACCAAAACAAACACCTTTGTTTGAATTGGTGAGAGTCTAAGTTCCGAGACAAGTTTTTCTTCAACATTATTCAAATTTACACTCATAACGTCTGAGAAAATCATGATGTAATTAAAGATGAGGCTGCATCGTATCGTTGGAATTAAATATTAAACTAAAGCAGTTCGAATATGAGGTTAATCATAGGCATCACTGGTAGCTCGGGTATCCTTTATGGGATAAGAATGCTAGAAGTTTTAAAGAAATGTAATGTTGAAATTCATCTAATCATGACAGAGTGGGCAAAAAAATGTCTTGTTTTAGAGACAGAATATGATTTCAAATATGTGAGATCTCTTGCAGATCACTATTCTGATGACTCTAACATGGCTGCGAGTGTTTCAAGTGGAACCCACAAAACAGATGGAATGATTGTAATTCCATGCAGTATGAAAACACTTTCAAGTATAGCAAATGGTTATGAAGAAACCTTGGTTGCAAGAGCAGCTGGAGTTACGATGAAAGAATCAAGAAAGTTAATACTTGTTCCACGAGAAACACCAGTTACGAGTATTCATCTAGAAAATATGTTGAAACTTGCAAGAATAGGAGTGATCATCCTACCTGCAATGCCAGGATTCTATAATAGACCAAAAACAATAGATGATGTACTAAATCATATTGTTGGAAAATGTCTTGATCAATTCGATATCGATCATGATTTGTTCAAGCGATGGGAAACTACCTAAAATATTTTACAAAATATTTCATAATTTAATTAGAAATTAAATCAACAAAACAACTTGAATACAATAGGTTTACCAGATGTAAAAACCAAAGATCCTTTATATTTGGTGTAATGGTGGAATATACAGAAAACCTTGGCAAGCTACAAAAATAGATATTCAAATGACAAATCTCTTGATTTCATAATACCATTAATGGTATTGTTATTTCTTGGAGCAGTATACATTATGTCTTTAAGAGCTTCAGGAGGATATGTTAGCTTTATTTTGATAGGCGTTACAGCTGCCATTATGATTTACTGGGTAAGAGTACTAAAGAAGATGACAAAGGATGCACAGCCACAATATACTACGAAAGAAAGCGATACAAAGAATTGGGTATATGACTTAATAAAAGGAGATCAAGAATTAGTATTTGTAGCAGAAGTACCAGGACCAGAAGATCAAGTTACAGTCAGATTGATTGATGGGATTTTATACATAAGGGGATCAAGCAAATTTTCTAAAGAAATTCCTATAGAAGCCACTCCAGATATGGGAATTCATGATTTTAAGTACAGAAATGGAGTTCTAACACTAAGAATTAAAAAATTAGAGGCTCTTTGATAACTCTAATTTTTCTGGTAGATATTTATCAGTAATATTTGTCAGCCCATATTTCGAAAAGGCTTCAAGTTCAGCTTTTCGTTTTAGTTTTAAGAATACTTCTAGCTGTGTCTTCCAGTTTCCCTCTTGGTAACGAGGATCCTTTTGTAAATCATATATTCTCTTAATGTCAGATTCAGTCATAGGTATTGTTGGAAGTTTGTATTTTTCTATATCTGTAGCCCATACACCAAGCCACTTTGCATCAGGAACTGTTAATTCTCTTAGATGGGCAGCATTTGCAGATCCAGATTTTATGACCATAGCAATGTGTTCACCATATACATCACCGTCTGCCAAGATAACAACTGGCAATCCCAGTTCTGTGTTAAGTCTTTTCAGAAGAGCTCTGGTGGAACGTGGTGCTTGACCTGCGGTATCAACTATTATTGCTTTGAATTTTTTGTGAACTTTTTCTTCAACAAACCTTGTGAAAAGACCACCTTTCTCTATTGCAATCACAAGCTCAGCACTCGTATCTATCAATTCTGCACTACTAAGGCTTGGTCCTATCAGATATCCATCAGGATGATCAGAAAGATTAACTTTCTTTCCTTCATATCCAGGTACAGTATATTCTATTGTTAGATCCCCAAAAACACTGCTTCGCTCTTCAGGAAAAATATGAAAGTCTTCCCGAGGAAATGAAAGTAAAGCCTCAAGATCAACTATTATATTATCAGATTCTGGCTGATCTTCAAAATCAATTTCAAAAGCTTGTGATGAATAATAAATATCTCTCAAGGTGGAGGATTTTCCTTCTTTTACTAATCTATTTACAAAAAATGAAAGCCATGAAAGTTGTGTGTATGAACGAAGTTGTGACATATTTCTTGCGCTTCGAACTGCACTAGAATTACCAAGAATGTATTGTCTTAATTTCTTATCATATACTATATTGCTAACAGATCTGCTTGGAATTGAAAATTGTGGAAATTTACCATTCTCCAAATCATTATAAATTGTAAGACCCTGATTTTTTAGGGTTGAAAGTAATTTTTCCTTTCTTGCTTCCGCAGTTTTAGCTGTTTTAGATTTGTTGTTCTTCAAGTTCACTTCCCTTCTTTATTAGTTGTTTATAATTTGGTTCTTTTTTGTTTGCAGAAAGCTCCGTTGCAAATTGTGCAATAAGTGGAATGTATTTTGAATATAGGTTGGCTCTTTTTTTTGCCATGTCTGCCATTCCTTGTCTTGACATATGTACTGCCAATTTTCTTGCCAAATACTGTAATGCATTTTTAAGTTCGCGTTCTATTTCAGGTCTGTCTGCAACATTTTCCTTTCCCACCGTTTTATATGGAATTCTAGTAGAACAGATATGTGAAACAATAACAAGCGGTGGATCTCCCTTAATCTTATAACGACTCCAATCCATTTCATTTATAATCTTAAGAACAACGTCGCTTCCTTCATCATAAAGAAGTGGAATACGGTTGGCAAAGCGATATACCTTAAGTCCTGCCGCCGGAATATCTCCCCCATATGCAACTCCCATCTCAACTACAAATGGAAATCCAGAGTAGGCAGAAGCACTTCTCTGAATAACAGACGCAAATTCTGGATTAAAAAATTTCATTATTCCTTTTGATAACGGCTCCTCTCCAAGGGGTGCAAGGCAACTTGGATCTGGAGATAAAAATTCTTCGAATTTTTGAAGTGCATCAGCAAGTTTAACAAGTTCGTCATTAGTCATACTGCCAATTCTTTTTTCAGACTTGAATTTGGCAAATTCACAGAATTTATCTGCGGTTGTTGGTCCAACTCGTTGGAATCTTTTTGTCAAAAAGGCATGTAAGGTATCTCCCTGTACAGTATTTGCTAGTTGTTTGTAATATGGACTCTCTGAATCTAATTCAACTATATGCGATTTAGATTCACCAAAATTCCAATATGTGAGTTTTTTATTTGCAACATCAAGATCATCTATACGAATTTTGCTCAATCCATCAAAATCTAAATTGAGAAATGACATCATTGCAACAATCGTTCTTACAGGCCTAGAAAGACCTGACCATTTTTTCTGCGCTCGTTCCATGATACCTTTTGAATTAAGATTTTTTTTCTGCAATCCAAGTTCACTTCTAACTTTTGTAATCATATTATTATCAACAATTGGTATTTGGTAGTGAGTGTCTACTATCATTCTTCTAATTGTCTCTACATCAATGCCATGCGGATGTGGTTTTATGATAGTAGGTGGAGGTGGCATTTCTTTTACAATTCTGGGAAAATGAGATTTTTCTCCGGAAGGATCTTCAAATGTTATAGAAGCATATGGCGTGATCAGGGATGTTTGCGACACATAATCTCTAATCTTAGTTCCTGCCTTTGAATAGTCTCCCTCTAGAACAATGCTAACTGAAAGCCCAGTTTTTGAAGCTTCTTTTGTGGTATGTTTTTGTATAACTGGTTTATTTTTTTGTATATCAAGTAACATTACAAACTCATCCTGTGTTTTTCCATCGGCACAACTTTTTACAATAACTGGCTTGTTTGTTGTAATCTGACCATATAGTATAGCCATTGTCGCTCCAAGTCCAAACATACCTCTGGCTTGTTTTAATCCGAATTTTGAGCCATAGAGAACAGTTCCAAATGCGAGCGGTACATGTTTTGGTTCAATACCAGGACCATTGTCTTTTACTGAAAGTATGTATGGTTTTGGATCAGGTTGTTCAGGATCTACTGCTTTAATTGACAAATGAATATCTGGTAAAATTTTCTTTTGGTCACATGCATCCAATGCATTTTCAACAAATTCTCTAACTGAGGTATATAGTGATCTTGTGGGATTACTAAAACCTGCAAGATCTCTATTCCTATAAAAAAACTCACTTGGTGAGATCTGGCTAAAGGTTTCCTTAGTCAAAGACATTTCCGTTCTCCCATAGCTTTAATCTTTCTAGTTTTTCTCTGCGTCTTGCTTCCTGCAAGTCGTTGTAAACTTTTCCATGTGTGCTTCCATTTGAAAGTGTGGTAATGGCATCTACTGCGGTTCTTAGGTGATTTCCTTCTCCAATTATTGCTACTGTACGTCCATAGACTGAGATACTAGCACCGCTAAGTTGTTCCATATTTTGTCTAACTCTACCACCCTCTCCAATTATTCTTGCTTTTATCCTTTCAATCTGAGAAGAAGATTTACCTCCAAATTCTCTTAAATCAATAATATGTAATGCATTTTCACCCTGTAAAAGTCGCATTGCTTTTTCAGGAGAAAATCCACGACCTATTGCCATAACAACTTCTTCAGCTTTGAAAGGAAGCATATCTTCAATTTTTCCTGTTCCTCTAATAGTTACTTCGCCTGTTTTGCTATCTATATCAATTGTAACTGAACATATTTTTTCTATTTTTAATTTTACTTTTCCTGATTTACCAATTAATGCACCAATTCTATCAAGTGGAATAAGAATAATTTTTTCAAAACTCAATTCATTATCCTCGCAAGTATATCAGATGGATTCTCTACTGTCAAACCTCTTTTAACAAAGAAATTAGTTATATTTTTAACATCTCTTTCAAGGAATTCTTTTGCATTTTGATGTCTTATATCAACTGAGGAACCAAAATCAAGCACAATCAAACCTTTCTCGGTTTTAAAGACGTTATATTCAGAGAAATCGGCATGTACTAGTTTAGCCTTGGTATAAAGATCTGAAATAATCGAAATTGATTGCTTATAGTCATCATAAGTGACTTCGGTTTCTACCAAAGTAGGTGCAGGCACTCCTCCTTTTCCTACGAATTCTAAAGCTAATACATTTTTTATCAGGCTAACAGGTTTGACTGCTGGAATACCAGCCTTGACACATTGATTCAAATTTCGAAATTCCTTTTTGGCCCAAAGTTCCACCATATTTCGGGTTCCTTTTTTGATACTTGAGAATCTCGGATCCCCTATAAGATATGGAAGTCTTTTTTTAAAATTAGTAGCAGTTACAAGATATATCTTCAGGGCAATATCTCTTCCAGAAGGATCCACTGCCCAATACACCTTGGATTCTTTACCAGAACCAATTGTTCCGTTAACATATGATATAATTCCAGAATTTATCATCTTTGATAAGATCATTATGGTGGTCTTGTCTAGAACATCATCTACAACTTTATTTCTATCAAATACACCTTTGTGTGATTTGCTTCTCCTCTCATTTGCAAGAACTTTAAGATCAATCCGTTCTGCTAGTTTCTTCTCAAGTTCGTCTGACAACATCATGAATTGAATTTACTGTGTAAAATTAGTTACGGATATGTTAGAAGTCTTTTGGCAAATGACCGTTATTTTTCAACCAGTCAACTTGGGATAGAGTATATCTCCAAGTAATATCACCTTTCTCATCTGCTTTGAAATCCCACGGAGCAATTGTAACAACATCATTATCACGTATCCAGATTTTTCTTTTTAGCTTTCCACGAATTCTACCCATTCGTGTTTTGTCATCAGTACATTTGACCAAAACATGATCACTACCTAAAAGTTTGATAACTCTACCAAGAAGTTCATATTCTTCTGGTAATTTCATTTCTTTAAGCTCACTTTCGTTTAGAACTTTACGTTTTCCCACTATGATCAAAAAATGATCCTCTAGAACGTATATAATTGTGGTGTTTTGTCAGAATTTAAAAACTAAAAGAAATGGAATGTCCTCAATTTCTTTTACACCTTTTGAAGATCCTACTCCAATTTTGGTAGATAAAGAAATAGTTTCTTTTCCTACCATGTTTATTATTGAACATGTTTTCAAAAGTTCTTCTGCTTCCTCCTCCTCAACAATTCGTTCTGCAAAATAACTTCTGCTAATGTTTAATGTTAAATCTGATTTTGTGAGAGTTCTTCCAACTAGATCTGCATCACAAATATTCAGCATCCTTTTTTGTTGATAAGTAACTATTCGTACTGCAAACGCCATTACGCGTATGGACCCTTAAGTGAGGATTTTGCACCACATGCTTCACATATTAGGAAAGTGAGCCTGTTTGATTTTTCTATTCTAGTATCAGGACTTTTGCAGGTTGGACATTCCAAGTATTCTTTTACGTATCTTGTCAAAAGCATAGTAAAATCATGGGGATCTTTTTTTCCTACGAATACTGCTTTATCACCAGCCACTTGAACTGGTGATGCAAACTCTTTTGAAAGATATTGGAGAACTTTTTCAGGATCCCTTCTTAGAAGTTTTGGAAAGTCAGCAAAGTTGCGGAAAAACGTTCTGTTACCTTGCCACATTATGTCAACTGCGGGGAGTTCAAACCTAGAACCAGTATCTTTTTTATTTTCAGAAATCTTATCTTGGATTTTTTTTAATAGTTTTTCATATTCACCTTTTGCCAATAACAGAACTCACTGATGGCTACCTATATTGATTTAGTTTAAAAAAGAAGAAAATGGTCCCTAAGGCTTTCCTATTCGAAAAACGTTAGTGCCACATTTTGGGCATGTGCCCTTTACTGCAGGTCGACCGTTTTTTAGCTTAACTTCCTTTGGACCAGCTATCTCGACTTTCTTCCTGCATTTTACGCAGTATGCTGTAGTCATTTCACATGTTTACGAATGAAGTTGTATTTAGGAAGACGATGTAAAAATTATTTCACTATACGCTAGAGGCTCATGAATTTTTACAATTTGTTTATTAGTTGAGATATATAGAAATTCTATAAAATGGTAGAATTTTTTGTTATTTCTAATGAGTAAATGATCCAACTTTCATAAATTAGCAAATTTGTGCCTAATGAGATGTAAAATTACGTTAAAGTCAGTTATGCTTTTAACCGCCATCGCATGACGGAGGGGGTGGCAACAAAAAAAGGCATAATCCTTACTGCAATAATACTGGGTATAATCACCGCTGCCAGTTTTTCATTATGGTTAATTCCCCAACACTCTAACTCTGGTCCTTTCATTTCTGATTATCGTAATGAATTAGAAAGTATCAAAGAAAGGCACAATATCATAATCAATGAGACTAATGACGAATTAAGTAACATGCTTGGTGGTTCTCTTTCTCCAGATGATTTTATAACTAGAGCCCAAACATCGTCCTCACAAGTAGATTCTCTCTTATCTGAGATAATAGAAAGTAGAGCGCCTCAGGAATGGCGTGAGAGTTATCTCAATTATGGTGAAGCCCTAAAAAGGTACAATGATTATCTAACAGAGACCATAGTCATCGCAAACAAGGTCAAAGGCAACGTCTCAATTAATGATCTTCAAAATGAACTACAAAAGTTGGACTCTGTGAAAAAGGAATCTGAATCGTACGCAATAAAGGCTAATGAGACAAAACCATGAGACGTGTGATTTTTTGAGTCAAATTTTTTGATAACAATGGTTTGATGATGTATAAATTAGATTAATTAATAGGAAATACAATTTTTGTATATATCATGTCAACAAAAGAGACTAATCTGCAAAAAAATACTATTGAGGGTAGGACCAACAGATTACTAGTAATTTGTGTTGATAGAGATGATGATATTGGTAAAGCAGGAGTTATCACACCAATTGTTGGTAGAAATGCATGTATTGATGCTGCACAGAGACTTGCATTAGAAGATCCTGAAGATGCAGATTCTAATTCAATTTTTGCAGCAGTAAAAACCTATGAAGATCTAGTAAGCAAGGGATATCAGGCAGAAGTAATTCTTGTTTCCGGTACAGAAAGCAGAGGAGTAGAAGCTGATGAGAAAATAGTTTTACAAGTAAAATCAGTTATGGAAAAATACACTGCAAATGGGGCAGTCATTGTTTCTGATGGCGAAGATGATGAAAGTGTGATTCCAATAATTCAAAATGTGCTACCCATTGTTTCAGTTCGAAGAGTGGTCATGCGTGCTAGCAGAAGTGTAGAATATTCATATGCAGTTTTTGGAAGATATTTGAAAGCAATTGCTTTTGATTCAAAATATTCAAAATTTTTCCTTGGAGTTCCAGGAATTTTACTTTTGATTGGAGGGATCGCCACAGTACTTGGAATGACCAGAGAGATTTTTGCAGTTCTAGTAAGTATTCTTGGTGGAGCATTTCTAATCAGAGCTTTTGATGTTGATCGAGCTTGGTCACATTGGGTAAAACCTACACCTGCAGGATTTATTAGAACATTTACAATGGTAACTGGAATACTTTTGATTCTAGTTTCAATACCTTCAGGATTAGGAGCTATTAATCCAGATCTAATTACGGCAAAACCGGACATATTGAAACTGGCCACAGATAAAGTGGTGATTGGTACTTTTGTTGCTGGAATGTTACCATTTTTGTGGATGGGTGTAGGATCTATGTTCGGAGGATCATTGTTAAGCAGCTGGTTCAAAGGAAGCATAAGATCAATAACGGACATACTCAGGATTGTTGTTTTGATAACACTCTATCCTATTGTGTTACAGTTCACAACAATTATGTCACATAATGAAAGTCCGTTCACTCTACTCCCGCCTCTATTACTTGGACTAGCAGTAATACTGATATCTGCCTCACTGCTCTTTCGTAGGTATAGAAGGAAGAAAGGCGGTGAAGTATTATCGGAATAAAAGAAAAAGCGCTTCATTTTGCTGGGTTCTATAAAGTCTATTCAAACAAGCTTGAAAAGGAAATCAGGAATGGGGTAATTCCAAACCACATTGCAATAATATTGGATGGCAATAGGAGATGGGCAAAAAGGAATCTAGTTCTAAAGATTGACGGTCATTTCAGCGGAGCTGATGCTGTTGAAAAATTATTAGACTGGTGCGAAGAACTTGACATAAAGATAATAACACTTTATGTTTTGTCCGAAGAGAATTTGGCTCGTGATGATGCTGAATTACAGTATCTTTATGGTTTGATAAAAACCAGACTTGAAAAATTGTATAACGATCCGCGAATACACAAAAATCGTATGAGGGTAAAAGCTATTGGTCGTGTTGAGATATTGCCAGAATTTCTAAAAGAAGTTTTGAATAGATTAGATGACACTACGAAGGATTACGATGATCATTATCTTAACATAGCTATAGCTTACGGTGGTCAGAACGAATTAGTAGATGCTATAAAAAAGATTGCAATCAAGATCAAGGAAGGTTCGCTTGATGTAGATGCAATAGACAAAGACGTTATTGAGTCATGTCTTTATACATCACATCTTCCACAATCATCACCAGATATGATATTGAGGACCTCTGGAGAAAAGAGACTCAGTGGGTTTTTAGTATGGCAAAGTGCTTACAGTGAACTTGTTTTTATGGATGTATACTGGCCAGAATTTAGAAAGATAGATCTCATGAGAGCAATTAGAACATTCCAAAGAAGAGCACGAAGATTAGGAAAATAGTAGAAAAGAATACGTAGCTGAACTAATTGTCCTAAGTAATGATTGAGGAAAGATCAGCAGGGACGGTTTTATTTAGAGAAACTCCCTCTGGCAAGATGTATCTTCTTCTAAACTATCCTTCTGGTCATTGGGATTTTGTCAAGGGAAATATCGAAGAAGGTGAAACTCTAAAGGAGACAGTGATAAGAGAAATCAGAGAAGAAACAGGCATAACTGACGTGAGTTTTGTCGACGGTTTTGAGGATAAAGTAGAATATCATTATCAACGGGATGGGGAATTGGTTCACAAAGAAGTTGTTTTCTTTCTTGCTAAAACAAATACTGCAGATGTTAAGATTTCTCATGAGCATCAAGGATTTATCTGGCTTGGATATAATGACGCATTAAAAAAACTAACCTATAAGAACGCACAAAATGTAATGAAAAAACTAAGAAACTAGATGCTAAGACTTAGTTCTTGAAGTTTTTTCGCTTCCAAAACAGGATCTTTTGCATTCAAAATTGTTCGTCCAACAATTAGATAATTTGCGCCAGACCGAATTGCATTGACTGGATCCCCACCTTGCGTACCAACTCCGGGAGAGTAAATTTCACATCGTCCTTTTGATCTTTTGGAGCATGATTTTATTATTTGTGGAACTGTTGCGCCAACTACAATGCCGTCTGCTTTCATAGAACAAGACCATTCCAAAAATAATTCATTAATTTTTAATGTCTTTTTGTTCTTAAGTACGGTAAGACCATATCCTAATTTCGCACCAGGATGACTCATATGAACAAGCGTTATAATCCCATGATCATCTTTATGTGCAGATTCAATAAGACTTTGCAGATTTTTGGAGCCCATTATTGGATTTACGATTACCGCATCAAATCCTGCTTGCCACAATTTCTCAGTTGTAATTTTATTGGTATTTCCAATATCATTTAATTTTATATCTGCAATAGTTTGTAAGCCTGCATCATGAGCAACATGGTTTATTTTTGTGAGACTTTTTATTCCAAGCGGTAAGATTAGATGAAAATTAAATTTAATTGCGCATAGAAATTTATTTAATGTTTTTATATTTTTTATTGTATTACTTTCTAGTTTTTGAATAGATAGGTTTTCCAAATCGTTTGCCAATATGATTCTGCTTTTATCAGATGCAGATTCTCTTATTCTTGTTCTATAACCAGTCATAGTTTAACTAACGGATGTTTATCTTTTAGTTTTATTACTTTAAGGTAGGAATAACCGTGTTCTGTTATAGCACTTACAAAAGTAGGTTCCAATCCATCCTTACTTGAATATTTCAAAAAGGGTTTCATTGGTTCACTATCTAATTTAACATGACAAAAATATGACACTTCGTCTGATTCATTAAAATTCATAAAGACACCTATCATCCAATTTGTTCCATTTTGAAAAGCAAAAAGCGGAAATGGAGCTTCTTCAAATCCATAGCTTAGTTTTATCAGACTTGTAATGTCTTCAAGCTCAAGCGGCTCATAAGTCACTTCTAATTCTTTGTTTGTTTCTGGTTTTAGAGATGGAGGTAACGATTTTACTCTGACAATTGGTGAATAAAGATATGTAGGATTTGTGATGGTATTAACAATTTCAGAATCTTCTTTTCCTCCCTTAAAACCATATGAAAGATAATGACCAATCTTATCTATTGGAGTAAAATAGATTACTGGTTTTTCTTTAAGAAGATCCATTTGGACAGAAATAACATGTTGACCATTAAGATCAAATGAAAAAGATGTACGTGGAACTCTTTCAAAAGCACATACTAGTCTTGAAAATTCGATTATATCAGCAACTTGAATGTAATGTGGTAGTTTTATCATAGATTTCTTGAAAAAAATACCCCATTAAAAGGTAGTTAGTTATTATTCTAATATTTATGACTCTCGTTGATCAATTATATCATTTACGTCTGGGCCAGTACCAATAAGAGTGACTGGTACCTTAAGTTGATCTTCGATTGATTTGATGAAATATTTTGCTGGCGAGCTAAGATCTAAAAAAGACTGCATGTGTACACATTCAGGAAAAATTACGTCAAGCTTGGTTATAGCAATTTGAGTTGCGCTATTAAGCATAATTGCCCTTTTTGCAAGTTCAAAATCAAATTCAGCTGCTCTTCTTTGTCTGCCAGTTACCGTTCCAATTTCTTGCCATCCTTTTGCAGTTGTTTGTTCTGGAGAAAGTTCGTTCTTTAAAGGACCTGTACCAACTCTAGTTACATAAGCCTTGAAAACCACCATTACATCAGTTACGTTCTTTGGCCCAAGTCCAATATCAGAACATATTCCTGATGCAGTAACATCCTTAGATGTAACATACGGATATGTTCCATGCCATAATGAGAGAAATGTCCCTTGTGTTCCTTCAACGAGAACATTCTCATTTTGTTGTAAAGCATAGTTAATGGCATTAGGTACATCTTCAAGATAAAGTGCTAGAGAATCGATATCTTTGGCTAGCTTTAACGTTCTCATTGCCCTATCTGCATTGGCAGGTCCTGTACCTGAACCAGTACTGCCAATTGATTCTTTCAACCTACCTTGAGAATCAGCTGCTTTATGGGACTCTTCAATAATTCCACATTGAAAATCTACAAATGATCTATCCGACACCCCAAACTCTTCTATTTCTTTTAAAAGAATTTCTGGACTTACCACTACTCCAGGTCCAATAAGAAGTCTAGTATTTTTATTCAAAAATGCACTTGGTAACATTCTTACTTTGTATTTTTTATTGCCATGTTCAATTGTGTGACCAGCATTTGGACCTGCACCCCCCCTTACAGCAATCACCGGATTATCTTTCATTGCAAGATAGGAAATTATCTTACCTTTCCCTTCGTCTCCATAAAATCCACCCACAATAACTGTTGAAGGCATACAAGGAAAACATAGCTGGACATATTTAAGCCAAATTATACCAATACAATTTTAACAAAGTGAGTCAGTGCAATTTTGTTGTCAGAACCAAACTATGCTGCAAATATCATAGTTTCATTAGCAAATCTTCCAGAGTTCCTTAGAAAACCTATTTTGAAAAAAAGATTGATCGAGTTTTTTTCAATGTCACCATCAGATAAAATGGAGATAATAAATAATGCTCTCCAAGCTGGACCTACGATCCCATTTGATAAATTTTCAAAGCTGTTTAAGACTTGGCTTGAAATTTTGAGTACATTATCAGAGGAGCAAAGAACTGTCATGTTTATGACATACATTAACGAAATTACAGAGAATCCGCAGAAAATCATTTTATTTAATCTAGATGGAATTTTGGAAGTGTATTTATCCTTGAATCAAGGTGAAAAGGATACAATTTCTAAATCAGTTAAAAAAATAACTGACGTTTTGGATAATAATAAAAAAAAGAGGCTACTTCTCACGATACCAGATAGAGCGAAAATCGAGATTGGAATTTAAGTTGGTTTTTCGGGATTTCGTTTGTTTTCATCGGCAAAGTTTACAATGTCGCCCTCAGGTGTTAAAACACCAACAAAGACTTTTTCATATTTTTTGAGAACCTTTCTGTGATCTGGCATTGACATGTCAAGCTTCATTTCATTCATAACCATAACTCTGTATTGTTTCCATTCAGCCCAACATTCATTACAGCATGGATAATTTGCAGCCATAAGATCAAGTTCTACTTCTACTGGAATTTCTTTTTTACATTTGGTACATATTTTTGCCATAATGTGACAACAAATTGTCGCAATTTATTCTTTTAATAAGAGATATTAGCGTAATTAACGTAGATATAATGTGAAGATAAAATGCCCAAAATGCAACGATATAGCAGAGATGGGAGACGATTTTTCATTTGTCAAGTGTTCACATTGCTCACTTGATATGACATATGGTGAATATGTAAAATATCTTACATACAAAGATGCCAGATATTCTGATGTTCTAGGAGATTATGCTTCTGCTACAGAAGGTACCACAGCTGGAACTCTTGACGATTGGTAGAAAAAATTTACCTGTAAGACTTAATTAATTTTGAATGATACTGCGATTAGTTGGAATTTGTACTTGAAATAATTCTTAATCTAGTAGGTTTTGGAGTAGGTCTGCTCATAGGAATTTTTGCACATATTGGTTTTAAAAATACTGGAAGCCCAACACTTTTCCGTTTAACAATTGCTTTTTTGTCAATAAGTATAGGATTTGGGGTTGTAGGTTTGGGATACATTGGCGATTCTTTTTTCATTCATTCTGGAAAAATAGAACCAGGAATACAAACTTTAGGAATTGGAATTCAGACAGTGGGATATTTTTTTATCGCGTTTTCTCATGGCATCAAGTCATTTTTCCCCAAATCAAGATATTTGAAATCAATTGTTGTACCACTTTTTATCATTCCAGGTAATTCAATTGAGCATATTATAAGGTCAATTTCTTTTATCCTACTGGTATATGGGACAATAGAGACAATAATGTCATATATGGAAAATAGGAAGACTAGTACGATTTTCGTTGCTTCTGGTCTAGGGCTCCTTGCATTAGGAGAATTTCTTGGATGGTATTCCGTAGTGTTTCCAAAATCAATCCTTTATGTGATATCAATCTCAACTAAGATAGTAGGATTGGGAGCACTGTTTGTACCCATTTCCAAAGTTCCATTGAGAGGTATGAAATTTGGCGGCAGTATATAGAACACACATGAGTATAATTGGGGACATACTTACCACTACAAGAGATGAGGTACCAGATGAGACTGGTGCCAGTGTTACCTATCTCATACGAAAAGCTAACATCTCTTATGGAAGAATATCAAAAATTTTAGAAACATTAGTGCAGCAAGGCCTTTTAGAACAAACAAGTTCGGATAGAGCATGCAAGTATAAGATCAGTTCAAGAGGAAGAGAATTTTTGCAAGCATATCGCGGATTTAGAGAATTTGCAGAAACATTCGGTTTAAGAATTTAGCTTTTATCTTCTTCTACATCTTCTTCGTCTTCTATATCATCATCAAAATCATCCTCAAAGTTATTATCTAATTCATCGGACATCGTCAGTAGACAAAAGTAAATTACTATTAAGGATTTAGGTTGGCATCTATTTTTGGTTTTGAAACATAAAATGTAGATAATTGAAGTTCCGCTGACATGTTGTTTCAACAATAATCTTTTAGACGGAAGATCCTACCCAACCACTACATGAAACACAGATGTCCATACCATCTTCATTGACATATGTTTCGCCTCCAGGTGGACATTGACATTGTTGAATTTCTTCATCCATGGATATGGTTACGTCAACCAATCTTATATTGTTTAATAACAAGACATAATTTACTTCATATCCTTTTGAAAAAATTGTGATTGTCGCTTGCGATCCAGATGGGATCAAATTAGCTGCCATTACAGTAAAGAAAGGTGGTCTAATTGTGTTTCCTACAGATACAGTTTATGGCATAGGATGCGATCCGCGAAATCCAAAAGCTGTTGATGCGATCTATAGGATAAAGAAAAGGTCAGAATCCAAAAATTTGCCCGTCCTTGGATACTCAAAAGAAGAGATATCAAAAATTGCTATATTTGATAAATTATCTAATAAAATCGCAGATATGTTCTGGCCAGGACCAGTAACCCTAGTTTTAAAATTAAAAGATAAGGAAATTAGCGAATCTATGAAGTTAGATGATAAAATTGCTGTACGAGTTCCTAATCACACATGTATTCTATCACTTTTGAAGGAATGTAAAATCATAGTTGGAACTAGCGCAAATTATTCTGGAAATCCATCATTTTCTGATTCAAAGGAAGTACTAGAGAATTTTTCAGGATTCGATGTTTTCTTAGATGGTGGAAGAATATTAAATTCTAGTGAATCCACAGTTGTAGAAATAGTTGAAGGTAATTTGAAAATATTAAGACCTGGAAAAATAACCAAACCGGAGCTAACAGCATTACTTTGAATCTAATTGTAACGTCTAGTCGCCATCTTGAAGATGAAGCTGCTCAAGAGATAACCACAATTCTAGAAAGTTTTGGAGACAATAACAGCAAGATAAGCATAACAAATCTTTCAGGGATTGTGACTTGTATTACTACACTTGAACCATTTTTAGTAATTAAAAAAATTCAAGAAAAAATACTGGAAGAACCGTGGAGTATGAGATATTGTCATAGGATTATACCTATCCAGGAAACAGTAATTACTGAAAAACAAAACATAGTGAATTCTGTACTCAATCATGCAAAAATAATGAGAGTTGAAGATACCTATAGAATAACAGTTGAAAAGAGACATTCTGCCATTTCAACAAAGGAAATAATTGATGCGATTGCATATAAGATAGATAACAAAGTATCCCTTGAAAAATTTGATTGGATAATACTAATAGAGATTCTTGGAAACAAGACTGGTATTTCAATATTAAAAGAAAATGATGTTTTGAGTACTCAAAAACTAAAACGCAGTTTATCTGAATAGTATAGCTGATTTTTCTGCAAGCAAATCCTCAAGGGGAGTAATAGACACTACGGATTGTAACTGTTTTGCAGATATTCTGAATTCTTTTTTCAGAAAATTAGAGTTATTTTTTGGAAAAACAATGGATGTCAAGAGATGTTCCAATGAGAAATATAGTTTATCAAGAGATGGTTTTTTTCCAATTGCTATCAAAATAAAATTTTCTCGTCTTTTCATGCCAACTTTTTGAATTGCCTCATTAATTTGTCTCGTACAGGCAAATCGCATTAAAGTGTCTGTTTCAAGTTTGTTTGAAAGCATACTATCAGTTTTTTGAGCTGCAAGAGAAATTGTAATTACTTTTTTTGCATGTTCCAAGTTCAGAACATAAGTAGAACATATGCCTTGAATTATCAAATCTGTGTGCTTTTGACGTAAATCTTCAAGAAATTTTATTGGATCATCAAAATCATTTTTTATTCCTATCAATTCTATTCTAGTTTTGAATATGTTAAACCACATTCTTTTCACATTTCCACCGTGAATTATAGGAATTATACTAATTACATCTCTATCCTTGAGAATAGTTGCCAAGCCTTCCAAGGTAGAAGAATCAATACCGTTGATTGCAATTAACATGTTTTTTATATCTAATTGTGGCAAGTTTTTTGGAATCCTTTCCTGAAGGAGTTCTATTAATTCAGATACTGATATGAAGTCATTATCAATTTCTAATTTATCTGTAGAAAAGGATTTTTTTGCACCTCCCAGAAGTTTTATCGTTATCATTAATCAAATGTAGATTCTTACCTATATTGAATTTCTGATCAAGATGACAAGAGCAAATTCAGATATAAAATTAATTTAATATTTCTTCTTCTAGTCCTTCTGGCTCAACAGATTCTGTTGCTTCTATTCTTTGAGCTTCTTTCTCATTTTGTTCTTCAATCTCACGCTTAATGTATGTCGTAATGTATCCTGCAATCTCATTTTTGAGGCCTTTAGATCTAACAATAGCAACTTGATCGAGGGCTTTTTTATTTTGTGCAAAATCAGTTCCGAATTTCTCTTTATAGATAGCTAGTACCTCTGTTGAAATTCGTTTGATTCTGTTCACGTCTTCGATGGGCAGCAGGGGTTTTTTATACCTATACACCAAGATAGTGCTTACAATTTTGCTCTAATTGATTGGAAATATCATCATACGTTGTGTGTAAGACTTTTGCAGCACAAAATACAACACTTGGAAGAAAAGCTATCTGTCCTACTTTAAATCCAAAGCATCTTGAAAATTTCACAGGACCGTCTGTTTCTACAAGAATTCTTTCTACGCTAGTTTCCGAAAGTAAAACTTGTTTATCTTTTGCATATAGCATAGCAGGTCCATATGAAACAAAATACTCACGTTCCATTACTGTTTTTAGTTGTTTTTTACTACCTGCAAACCAATGCAATAAGATGCCATAAATCGAATAAGATGGTAATATAGACAATATTTCCTCTAATGTTGTCCTAGAGTGAATGGAGATTGGTTTTTTCAGTTTTTCAGCTAATGATAGCATTTTATGGAAAACCAGTTCTTGATCTTTGAATCCAATTTCATCTGAAACATATGTTTTGTCAAGTCCTATTTCACCTATTCCAGAAATATATTTTGAATTTTCTTCTATTAGATTGACCACCGACTCTAAATCATTTGAAGATGCTTTCTCAGGATGGATACCAATAAATGGCAATATCAGATTGGTTTTCTTACTAACTTCAAGTGTTTTTTTTGAACTTTGAAGATCCATGGATACACAGCAAGCTCGTATTCTCAATTTATCCATACAATTAATAATAAATGGCAAATCTTTTGAAAATTCATCATCAGAAAGATGAATGTGGGCATCAGTAAGCCAACTCATGCAAAACCTTTGTTTTTGTCCTTAAAATAGTAACACATGAAATCTAGATAAAAAGGCGACATTGAATTAGTCTGTAGAAATCGATTCCTACGTAGGTTTTTTTCCACTTGAAGTCTTTTATGAAAGTTAAGAAAAATCATCACATGGCATCATCTGAATTTGGTCTTTCCGTAATGTACCGTATTTTAAAAAAATCTGGAGCAGAACGAGTTAGTGATGAATCAGCAGATGAATTAAGAAGAATTCTAGAAGAAATTGGAGTTGCGATAGCAAAAAGTGCTGTTGACATGTCAGGACATGCAGGAAGAAAGACTGTAAAAGCTGAAGACGTCAGGCTTGCTGCAAAACAGTTTGCAAAATTCTGATCTAAAAGATTTAATTGTTCATTGAAATCTTTTTTGAGTGCGGTGAGGTGGCAGAGCGGCTATGCGTTCGCCTGCAAAGCGAATCTATAGGGGTTCGAATCCCTTCCTCACCTTTTATTATATCATAATAACCAACTTCTCTAAATACACCAATTTCTAATCATTCTAGTTTGACGGAAAGATCTAACGGGTTATTAGAATTCATCCCTGGTGCACGTCCTGTTTTACAACAAATTACAAATGGACAGCCTCTAGAAGGTTTTGCGCAAAATATTCGAGATAGTATAAAGGAGTATTCAGAAGATGCACAAAATGAAGTAGAAAAAGGGCATAACTTTCTTCATTGGGTGCTCACTAGGGTTTTTGAAGCAACCGAAGATGACGCAACTGATGCCATAGTAGATGGTGCAAATGATCTAGGCATAGACGCATATCTTCCAGTTGACTTTTCTGATGATAAAATTTATCTTTTTCAATCCAAGTATGGCACTTCGCATTCCATGGAAGCAATTGCCAAGTTCAAAGAAGATGTCAGGAACTTACAATACAAAGACATTACAAAAATGCGGCCAGAACTCGCTCGCTTGGTAACTCAAATACGAGAAAAAAATCTAAAAGTTGAATGCGTATATGTTACAGATCAAAAAGTAGAATATCAGAATCAAGAGTCACTTGAGATATTTGATATTGAAATAATCGTTCAACGACTCTGGGATAGAATAAAAAAACCGGCTGCAGGTAAAAAAGCTTCGATAAAACTTGAAAGTAAACTGAAATATCAAAACACTCTACTTGGAATTTTAAAACTAAGAGAATTAACAAACTTTGTTACAAAAAACCGAGATTATGTTTTTGAATCTAATATTAGACAATGGATGCAATTTAAAACAACGGTGAATAAAGGTCTGAGAGAGACCCTTCAGGAATCACCTAACAAATTTTTCTATTATAACAATGGAATCACCATTGTGGTAAGTGACTTTGAAGAATTGGAGGAAAATGCAATACTTTTACATGCACCACAAATAGTAAACGGTGCTCAGACATCAAATTCGATTTTAGATCATGCAAAACGTACCCATAATCTAGAGGGCAGTATAACGGTAACAATTATCAAAGCTGCTGATGAACAAGATCAAAATAACATTACAAAATATAGAAATTCCCAAAATGCAGTGAGAGGAAAAGATTTGGTTTCCCTTATGGATTTCCACAAATCAATTAAATCACAAATGGAAAACTTTGGGTATTTCTATGAGATTCAAGCTGGTTCTTTTGATTCCAAGGCAAAATCACAGCAAAGTGAGTTTGGCGGAGATTCAACATATAACAAGTATCTTCCTGAAAATCACAAAAAAGTAATTGTTGCAAAAGATGCCATACAGGCATTTGTAGCTGGAATAGAACAACGCCCTACAGAGTCATACAGCTCTCCTGCACAATTTTTGCCACGCGGCAGCAAATATGATGAAGTTTTCAATGAGAGACTCAAAGACGATTTAAGATTACTTTTGTATCCATACATTGTAAAAGAATATGCCAAGAGAATACTAAATTATGGAAAGAAAGGTGGTCATAAGACAAAGAGATATGCAACACTCTTTTTTGTAGCAGTATACTTTAAAATTCTACATGAAAAAATTCTACTCACGAAAGGGGATTTCAAGGAAGATATAGCCAAGCTTGAACCCATTTTCAAGAGTTTTAAACTAAATCAACGAATTTTAAAACTCACGGATATCATCGTAACAAAATTTCTAGAGGATACAGTTGTAGATGATGAGATGACTGCTGCAAATACGTATCATAATTTCTTTTCTCATCATGTATGGCAAGATGCCATGATACGAGTAATTGAAAAGAAGATAAAACAAGAAGAAGACGAGATAGGCAGTATAAAAAAGATAGTACAAGATCTTTTCTAAGTTTTTAAAACAAATAGCGGCAGATGGGTGACCGATAAGGTCTCTTGCAGGAGGTCCGCATCTAGCCATCCAGTCTACCGCAGTTTTATTCTATAAAATAGTAGTATTTAACATGATTTTTATAACGAAAATTAAGAAATATTATCACGTTGGAAGAAAATCAAAAATGTTCCCTATGTAATGGACCATTGGATCATGTCTATCATCCAATGGAAAAATGGAATATCAAAGGATTTTTGTGTAGTAAATGTTATTCACAAAAAATCTTTGAAACTTATCCAGGAACTCATGAAAGAGTAAACAAATCTTAAATTTCTAAAAACCAACCAGTTGCAATTTTATTTTTATTGTGTTCATCACCTATACCAGTAGCGTATCTCCACACAAAAGGAGCAGTTGTTTTCATTTTATTTTTAATATTAACAAGTGACTCCATTTCTTGATTTACATTTGTAGCAGTAGTCCCACACTTTTCACAAAATTTGCACTTTGAATCCAAAACTACAGGTGATGATTCAATTACAGGATATGCTTTGCAAGCAAAGGGTCTGTTTTGATATATTTTACACTTATACCCACCGTGCGGAGATCTTTCACTACTTTCAGTATCCAAAAAAGGACAAGTATTACCGTTAGAGTCTTTTCCCATTAACTGATATGCAATAATTTCTGTGGGTCCATCAGATTTTTCATGCGAAATACCAATACGTGGAAGAATTGAAATTTCTAGATTGTGGATTTTTGCATATGATTCTATTTTTTCCTTTTCTTCAGGTAAAATTAGAACGCCTATTTTACCAAACTTTATTGTAGGATAATATTCTCTTTCAATACAACAGTTTGAGCAATCTTGGATACATTCAAAATTCACATTATTATTGCGTTAAAAATGGATAAAACTCTTGCATTCAGGTCTTTCTAGATGAGGATAGCTAATATTCTTCGTATAATAGTTGAAGATCAGCGTAATACCCTTATATCACCAAATCATATGTTCATTAAATATGGTCACCTATAGAACTAGTATGCAGATAGTAAGTGATTTACTTACAGTTACTGAAGAGAGTGGAGCAAACGGCATAAACGTAACCTCGCTTTTAACAAAAGCTAATCTTTCACATTCTAGACTAAGCAAATTTATCGATAATCTTACTGGCGCAAATCTAATAAACAAAATCGAATTTGATGGCAAAAATGCCTTTGTCATAACCCCAAAGGGCAAACAATACTTGGAATCATACAAGAACTTCCAAACCCTTGCAGATACTTTTGGTTTAGATCTTTAAATCCAAAACACGCCATAGTGAATATTTTAAAACTAATCTATTTTTGATCTTTGAACTTGACCTCCATGCGTTTTGATAAATTTCTCAATAGAAACACTAGTATCTATACTCAAAACAAAGCGCTTGTATCCTATCTCAAGTGCTTTTGCAATGCCTAAACCAAGAGTTATGTCCGGTGCTTGTTTTTTTCCGTTTTTTACAACTACTAATCTATCTCCATCAAGATCAAATGCAAATCCTATGTCGCACTTTTTTGTTGCTAAACATAGCTCTGTAAGGTTCTCATATGTGGGATCAGGACCATGTGAAGAAATTCCAGGCTTTCCATTGATTTTCTGTATCTTACAACCAAGAGTTTCAAGCATTTTTGGTGCAACTTCAAATGCTGCCCCGCCACCAACATCTATTGCAACTTTTGGTGATCCTTTTACCTTGCCAACTAATTTTATGGCATCTGATATGTATTTAGAATTTGTCTCGAATTCTAAACCGATTTTTTCTTTTGAAAAACTTGTTTTCCCGAGTAATCCATTCTAATTCTTTTTCATTTATACCTCTTCCATTTATGATGAATTTTAGGCCATTCCACTGCAGGGGGTTGTGTGACGAAGTGATTATGATACCACTTCCATATCTTCGTGATTCTCTAAAAGCCACAGGTGTTGGTGCAATTCCTAAATTGTATACATCAAGTCCTCTTTCCATCAAAGAAGCAATGACAACCTCGCTTACAATTTTACTTGAAGGTCTTGT
>Ga0207089_1047_pt1 | contig 29038 bp, 24 predicted proteins | sample Alteio_BWMinHeat_49_FD_153571 | JGI IMG/M metagenome (GOLD analysis project Ga0207089, IMG submission 153571) | Enriched cells from forest soil in Barre Woods Harvard Forest LTER site, Petersham, Massachusetts, United States -... | ecosystem: Environmental > Terrestrial > Soil > Temperate forest >...
GAATATTACTATTATCGAAAAAGAATTGCGCGTAGGTGGCATGTCACTCAGTTTATCGTATCCACCTAATGCAGAACAAAATGCTAAATCGCTTATTTATGAACTAGGTAGTATCAATATAATTAGTTCAAAAAATTTATATCACTTAATTGAAAAACATCACTTACATTTAGGAAAAAAATCACTTGGTAATTTACATAACCCTAATAAACCTTATTATCTTAAAATTTATAGCCTTGCTCAAAAAAAACCTTTGGTGGATTTTACAAAATATTTTTCAGGCCTGCCTGCGTGTAATTCTCTTGCTGTTTTTTCTGATGGTTTAAAACTGATGGCGAAGATGGTGAAATACCGTAAATTAATTCAACCCGGCTATCACCTATCTAAAGAACAAATTGCTGAGTTATCTATACCTTACGAACAGTGGGTAGATGAAGGGAATTTTCGTGTAATGACAAATATACTTAAAATGTTTGGAAGCATGGGAACATTTTCTGATCCCGCTCAAAAAAATGAAATTCCTGCTATTCATTTGATTAAATATTTTTTTCAATTATTACATCCTCCGTTTCGTTACATTAATGGTTCAATTAAAATGATGGCTGAAGGCTATCAAGAATTGTGGAAGCGAATTGCAAAAGAACATAATGTGTTGACGAAACAAATAACTCGGATCATTCGCAGCGAATCGGGCGTTGAAATTCAATTTGATGACAACAATAAATTATTAGCAGACAAATTAATTGTGACTTGTTCTCCTACACAGGCACTTAAATTTTTAGATGTTAGTGTAGAGGAAAAGCAGGTTTTTGAAAAAGTCCATTACTCACCTGGCTGGAGAATTAGTTTTTTAGCAAAAAATCTTCCAAAAGACGCATTCTATGCTTTTTATGAGCCTTATATGGAACCTGGGTATAAACCATGTTTACAAAGTTTCTATCCTGAAGGGCAAATAGATGATGAAACCTGGTTATATTCTGCAGTTATAAACTATAATAAAAATGATTCGTTAGAAGAAATTAAAAAAGATGCAGAAAAAATATTTCAAGAACAATTTAATGGCGAGGTTATACAGTGGTTAACACAAATGTATTGGCCTGAGTACACACCCTATTTTAGGTGCTGTGATGTAAAAGAAGGGGTTTATGAAAAAATGAATAATCTGCAAGGTGTCAATAATACTTATTATTCGGGCGGTGCGTTTGGTGGTAGTTCTCAAGCAATTGTGGTCGATTATAGTTACGATTTAATTAATAAATATTTCGAATGAAGCATCTATTACCACAATGTAAGCCCTTAGCCAATCAATGTTGGATGTTTCGTCCAAGTAGATTCATTTGCTATTGCAACAATTGAACGAGAAATATCTTTACCGCCATAGACAATTGTAGAGCTTTGTCCATTCGTATTCGTCGTACTTTGTTTGCCTATACTTTTGATGATTGTTGAACCCAAATCTGTGTTTGCAGCGAAGACGTTAAAGCTGACAAATAGTGCAAAAATTAGTATAACTACTTTCCTCATGGCCTCTCTCCCTTACTATGTCAAGCATTTAATTTATGGCTATTATACTAAAAATGCACAAGATGCCAAATAGTTTTAACAAAAAACATCAAAATAAGTCGATATCGTTTTATGGCGGAGTATACACAGGCCCTTAATTTGAATCTTCAGCTTCTTCATCTTTAAGCACAATAGCATCCGTTCTATCATGTACTTCCACTTTTTCAATTTGTCCAAATCGGTGTGAAATTTTCTTTGCCGAGGTGTGCACTTCGGTAACATCAGTGTGAGCCTGCTCAATATGCCGGGCGAGATTATCCATGCGTTTTTGAAACCGCTCAAAATCAGAAGACAACAAATTTAGATGTTTTTGAATGATATGTAATTGTTTGCGAGTCGCTGCATCTTTCAGTACCGCACGAGCGGTGGTCAGAATTGCCATCATAGTTGTCGGAGAAACTATCCAGACCTTACTCCTGTGCGCCAAATCGACTAGCTCCGAATGACGAGCATGAATTTCAGCAAACACTGATTCAGCTGGAATAAACATAACAGCTCCATCCGCTGTTTCACCCGGGATTATGTATTTTTCAGCAATGTCTTGAATATGCCGGCGAATGTCGATTTTAAATTGTTGCTCCACCGCTTTTCGTTCTGATTCGGGAAGTGCTGAATCGATGATTTGACGATACGTTTCTAGGGGAAATTTGGCATCGATGACAACATTACCAGTAGGTTCTGGCAGAAATAAAATGCAGTCAGCGCGTTTGCTATTGCTAAGGGTGTGTTGAAACGCGAAATTTTGTTCGGGGAGGACATTGCGAATTAAGGCTGACAACTGCACTTCACCAAAAGCGCCTCGAGATTTTTTATCCGTGAGAATTTCTTGTAAACTCACAATATTGGTTGAGAGTTCAGTAATTTTTTTCTGGGCTGCATCAATCATGGCAAGTCGCTGAATGACACTGCCGAATGTTTCCGTTGTTTTTTCAAAACCTTCAGCCAATCTTTTCTCAACTTGTTGATTAATTTCTTTTAAACGCAAATCCGTTGTGTTAGTTAACGCTACAACACGTTTACCAACATCATCTGCGTACTCTTTTAAAGCTTCTTTTACTTCGGTTCGAGTTTCTTTGAAACCTTGTTGCAAGGTATCCTGTAATATTTTAAGGGTTTGCAAATCCTGTTGTTTATTTTGCTGGCGCATGAATAATGTGCCAATGACAATAACCAACAACAAAATGACAATTAACTCAAATGACATTTGATTTCCCTACTGCATAATTTTCGATAGGCTGCACTTTTTTGATGAGACCATTTTTTTGCATAAATTGCGCGAACTGCAACCATTCTTTAGGATTAAACGCGGAAGGGTAGGAGGCAAAATAAGGCAAGGTTGCCTGCCAAGCACGATGATTAAGTTGATCATTTAACTCCGGGTGTGCTTTGGCAAAAGTCATCCATGTTTCTTCTGGATGCTGCTTTAAATAATCCACACCTTTTTGGAGCGCAGATAAAAATTTTACTAACCGCGGATCATGAATATTTTTTTTATTAACAACAAAAATCAATTCACTATAAGTAGGAACACCATTTTCTTCCGGCAAAAAAACTCGCGCAGGTTCGCCTGTTAATTCCATTTGAATTATTTCAAATGTACGCATCATACCTGTGACCGCATCAACTTTTTTGGCCAATAACGCTTGAGTTAAATCATAATGAACATTAATAGGCTGCACATCATTTAAATTGACGCCATTATTTTCTAGCATGGTTTTCAATGCGATGCTAGTCACTCCTCCACTACTATAGCCAATGCGTTTATTTTTTAAATCATGAATCGTATGAATGGCACTGTTTTTTAGTACAACCAGACAGTTAAGAGGTTTATCAATTAGCGTGCCAATTCTTACTAGTGGCAAACCCTGGTCAACTTGTTCAATAAATTGTGGTTCATAAGTAATTGCGAGATTTGCTTTTCCTGCCGCGACAAGTTTTGGCGGATCCGTGGGATCAGCAGGGCCAAGCAATTCTACATCTAGGCCGACTTCATTGAAATAACCTTGCTGTTGTGCAACAAAGAGTGGAGCATGACTTGGGTTCGCAAACCAATCAAGTAATATGGTTAATTTTTGATTTGCATACAATGTGGTTTGGTAAATAAGTAAAATCATTGCAGCAATTGTAATAATAATTTTTTTCATTTCTTATCCTTCAATCATCACTTGCCAGGGTATAGCAAACTTCAAACATTTATTTATAACGAAATACAAAAGCAGAGAAAAAATGATAAGTGCGAATAAGCCAGCAAACATTAAGTCGATTTGCATACGTGCATTTGCATTTAACATCAAAAATCCCAATCCTTGACTCGCACCCACCCATTCACCCACTACAGCACCAATGGGTGCGATAACAGTTGCTACCCGTAATCCTGAGGCAAGTTCTGGCAGTGCGGCAGGAATTCGAATATACCAGAAAAACCGCCATTTTTTTGCATTCATTATCTTAGCTAACTCAATCCAACCAGGCTCAGTGCGCCGCAATCCATCATAAAAAGCACTCGTGATGGGAAAAAATATCATAATAATAGTGGTGACAATTTTAGATGTCATGCCATAACCAAACCAAATGACGAGAAGGGGTGCGATTGCAAAAGTTGGGATGGCCTGGCTAATAATTAATATTGGAAATAACCAAAAACTAAATGGTCGAGAGAATGCCATAGTTAATGCAGTCAGACAACCAAATAATACTCCCAGAAACAGCCCAAGGAGTGTCTCGATAGCGGTAATTTTTGTTTCATTTATAATAAGTGCAAAACGTTCGTATCCAGTGTGTATAACATCCATTGGAGTAGGCAAAATATAATTTGGTAAATTAAAGAGAATAATAATTAGTTGCCATAAGATGAAAAAACTACTTAAAACAAGTAAGCTCTGCGTGAATAATTTCATAAATCTATACCTCTACTAGCACACATCAATGCCTGGAAGAGGGTTACTTGATGTTCTGTAAATACAGGATCAGAGATATCACGTGGCGCAGAATTTTCCAGTTGTAAAATCAAATCCAGCTTTGCAGGTTGTCCAGATAAAATGTAAATATCATCTGCAAGACGTAAGGCTTCTAACGGATCGTGAGTGACGAGCAAGACTGTGCATTTTTTTAATAAATTCGCCGCAAGAGTTTGTAACTGAAATCGTGTGATAGTATCTACGGCAGAAAACGGCTCATCCATTAAAACAATCGATTTTTCTTCCAGTAAGGTACGTACAAGTGCAACACGCTGGCGCATGCCGCCTGATAATTGATGGGGAAGTTTTTTTTCCGCACCTTGCAAGCCTACCTGAACAAATAATTTTTTAGCTTTTGTTTGCAGCGCAGTGGAAATGGATCCTCGCAACCGTGCTCCAAGTAATGCATTGTCGAGAGCTGAAAACCAGGGTAGCAATAAATCAGTTTGTGCCATATATGCGATGTGATGCGAGAGAGGTTGTTTGTTATCAGCGACAATGTTACCCCCCCCATTTTTCATGCTTTGAATCAGATGGAATGAGTCCCGCGGCGAGTTTTAGCAATGTACTTTTACCGACTCCACTGGGTCCAAGCAAACATGTCCATTTGCCCGACCGCAAAGTTAAGTTTAAATTCTCAAATAAAATGCTGCCCTTATAAGCAAGATGAACTTGTTGAAGTAAAATAGTCGGAGCCAATTGCTTGATTTGCATAGCGATCATTAATGATAATAAAACCGTGCAGATTACTTAGATTAAGAAAATATTACAAGCAATTTTAGGGTAGACCCTGTTATCTTTAATGAAATATCCAGACTAAATCTAGTAAGTGATTGATGTAAAACAATTACTGCTTGAAACACAAAATCAGAATAAACTATTAGAAAAGAGGAGTTATCCAGCTATACCGCGCGCAGCATAGAAGGGCAGATGAAACAAATGCAAAAAATGATTACAGTTTAAGGATAATTTCATTATGGATAGCTTGCACGTAATACTATTTCTTATAAGCCATATTTTAATTGGATTTTATTTCACTTTTTTTGGATTTTGGAATATCTATCACTGGAAGCCCATGATAGAGGTGATGTTACAAAAAAACGTTCCTTCACCTTTATTTCTTTTATCTATCGCGATAGGCTGGCAAATTATATGTGGTGTCATGATTATGTTTGGCATCTTAATAAAACTGGCGGCACTTCTACTCATACCATTCACAATATTAATTATATGGATGTTACATTCTTACTGGAATTTTAAAGGTGAATTGCGTAAACAACATATGGCCTTATTTATTACGAATTTCACGATGTCGTTAGGGGCACTAATTTTATTAGTGGCAAATTAATTAGAATGTTCATAAGGAAAAATTTTTTGCCAAATCCTTTATCCAGTCCATCACAACCTGAGATAACGAACTCAACACAGTATAATGACTTAGGTGAGCGTCCACATTCGTGGTGGACGGGCAAATTTCCTGGATATGGAATATGTCCAGGAGTCAATCAAGAAGGTATCATTCGTTCTCTACCATTGCCCAATTTACAACAATGCACCAGACAACAAGTACTTGATTATTTTGATAATACGTGGACGCTCACGGAAGTATTATTTAGTGCCTTGCAAAGTGAAGAAGCGTTTTATCGACCACCCTATCATCAACTCAGACATCCTTTAATTTTTTATTACTGTCATCCTGTTGTTTTATACGTCAATAAATTGCGTGTGGTAGGGTTGATTAAACAACCTGTCAATGCCTATTTCGAACAATTATTTGAAACGGGCGTTGACGAAATGTCATGGGATGATCTATCAAAAAATCAAATGCAGTGGCCAGCAATTCATGAAATAACAGAATATCGAAAAAAAGTGTATGAATTAGTAAAAAATATTATTGCTATTCATCCTGATTTTGATCATTTGCCAATTACAGAAAATTCTCCACTTTGGGCAATTTTTATGGGATTTGAACATGAGCGTATTCATCTGGAAACCTCTTCGGTATTAATGCGCGAATTACCCATTCATTTATTACGAAAATCTGCGCAGTGGCCTGAACATTTTCACATTGTTCCTACTATCGTGACGGATCCGATTGTTGAAGTTGATTATCCAAGCAATCATTTTATTGATGTCAATGCACAGTCTGTACAGATTGGAAAACCACATCATTTTCCGAGTTATGGGTGGGATAATGAATATGGTAGCAATACGGTACAAGTAAAAAAATTTCGTGCGACTGAACAACTGATTTCAAATGGTGAATTTAGAGAGTTTCTACTGGCTGGCGGTTATCAAGAACAACGTTTTTGGACAGTGGATGGTTGGAAGTGGCGTACATTTAGAAATGCAAAACATCCTACTTTCTGGGTGCCAAAATCTCCTGCAGAATTACATCAATATCAGCTGCGTCTTTGTTTTGAAATCGTCCCGATGCAATGGTCGTGGCCTGTTGAAGTTAACTTACATGAAGCAAAAGCATATTGTGCATGGCATACTGAAAAATATAAAACGGCCATTCCGTTTCGTTTATTGACAGAAGCAGAACATCATTGCTTGCGGGAAGAGACTAAACTGGATCCGGTTATGCTCGATAGCGGCCATGTCATGTTAGAAAAAAAAACAAATATCAATTTGGCATATAGTTCTGCTAATCCAACTAATGCGATGCGACGTACTTCATCTGGTTTTTATGATGTTTTTGGCAATGTCTGGGAATGGTGTGAAGATCATTTTTCAGCATTATCTGGATTTGAAGTGAATGGTTTATACAACGATTTCAGCACGCCCTGTTTTGATGGCAAACATCACATCATCATGGGTGGATCCTTCATGAGTACTGGCGATGAAGCAAGTGTTTTCGCACGCTTTCATTTTCGTCCGCATTTTTTTCAGCATGCGGGATTTCGCATAGTTCATCCCTATGAGAAAACAAAAATTCTTGAAACAACGTGTCTCGATGCACCACCACCGCATATGGGTTCAACGCCATGTTGTACAAAAGTGAAAAATAGCGTACAAAAAAATCCTTATGAAACTCAAGATTTACTGAATCAATATTTGTTATTACATTACGGCACACACGATGAAACCAGTGAATTTTTGCCTGAGTATGCGATGAATTTTCCTAAACGCTGTGTTGATCAATTACAAACGATTCTTCATAAGTATCAGGTAAAACCATTCCGCGCATTAGATTTAGGTTGCGCTGTTGGCGGTGCATCTTTTGAATTAGCACGCATATTTAATGAAGTCACAGGAATTGACATCAGTGAATCCTTTATTCAAACAGCCAATATTCTTAAAACACGGAAAAAAATCGATTATTTACGCAAAGACGAAGGAAAGCTTTTTTCTTCTCTGGTGGCAAGTGTTGATCATGCCATTGATACAGCGCGTGTTACATTTCAAGTCGGTGATGCTTGTTCATTGCCAGCCGATATTGGCAATTTTGATGTAGCATTACTTGCTAATATTTTATGTCGCTTACCAAGCCCATCTTCTTGTTTGATGCGAATGAGTGGGCCATTAGGCCTCATCAAAAAAGGTGGTTTGTTGTTTATTACTACACCTTATTCTTGGTTAAGTGTTTATACTCCACCAGGTGCTTGGTTAGGCGGTAAAAAAATAAATAATACATCCTTCAGTTCTTACGCTGGATTGCGTCAAATTTTAGAAAATAATTTTGAACTGGTTCTTGAAGAAAATATGCCTTTGATAATTCGCGAACATCAGCGAAAATTTGAATTCATTATTGCACATGCAACTTGCTGGCGAAGAATAAAGTAATTTCTACAATTAATATAGGTCAAGGAAGATGAGCCAAAGCCATTTATTAAAAGTATCACGTCTGGAAGGATTAACGGATGGTGTATTTGCAATTGCTATGACCATTCTGGTATTGGATTTGCGTCTGCCGCGGGAACTTATAGTCAATAATCTGTTAACTACGATGATAAATGTAGTGTTCGAAAAACTTTTTGTTTACATCGGTAGCTTTATTGTTCTGGGCACATTATGGATTGCGATGAATTTTCAATGTGGATTACTTGATCGCGTTAACAGGCCTTATCTTTGGGCAAATGTGTTTTACTTAATGGTTATTTGTATTGTCCCTTTTTCAGCGTCATTGGTTGCAAACTTTCCCAATGATCCAATTAGCATTACCGTGTTTTCTATCAACCTCATGTGCACTAGCATAGGACAGTGTATTACTGCAGAAAGTGCCCACAAACATAAATTAAATAAGGAAATTTATAACTTAGCTGTCCGTAAAGCTATTTTACAACGCATTGCCGTTGGACCTATTTTCTATATCACAGCCTGTTTTGTTGCTTACTTAAATACACATGTTGCGTTTATGCTTTTGGTCATACCGCCGATTATTTATTTATTTCCTGGGCGTATTGATAGTTATGATAAGTAATGACCTGTGTAAGACCCTAATCTCACTTGGGCGTTAAATGCTGCAATACTGAAATGAACAAATAGATCCCCCCTATTATCACTAAAGCTCGAAGTGGTATTTTCTTAAAAAATAACCAGACTTTTCGCAGAAAAGAAATATGTTTAATTGGCATTTTTCTGTCTTGAAACCATCCCTCTCCATATGAAATAAAAATTTCTTCATTTTTTCTAATGTTTCGTGTCGCCTTAAAAGTTATCAAAGAGGTTTCTTCATTAAATTCATAACTTGCATTGCAATCTTCCGCGTGGTTGTATATCGAACCAAATCCTGTAGCAAATGCATAATATTTTCCTCCCTGAAAATAATACGAACTCAACTTATCATCGCCGCCCTCTGTCAAAATAGTATGGCATTCCTCAATAATCTCGCCAGCTGCAATATCAACATCCGCAAAAACACCATAGCCATGAATTGTCGATTTTTTAACAGATAATGGTTTGCGAATAAGAGTCTTCATGTTTGTAATAATATCCTTTAGAATTCATTGCAAGTATGCAGCAGAAAATTACAGTTTGTAACTGCTATATGAAATTAAAGAGGAAGATAGGCCGAACTTCGAATGGAATATAAACGACCTCTTACGGTCCATGGCAGCTTTGGATGAAAAACATCATACTTTTAATTGTATCGTTTGCTATGTTCATGGAGGCGGTGGATACCACTGTGATTAATACAGCCATTCCAGCCATGTCCCATAGTTTGAATGTGAATCCTCTTGATCTTAAGCTGGCACTGATTAGTTATCTTTTAAGTTTAGCTATTTTTATTCCTATTAGTGGCTGGGTTGCGGACAAATTTGGCGTTAAAAAAGTTTTTATACTCGCGGTAGGTGTTTTTACCCTGAGTTCGATTTGGTGTGGTTTCACCCACAATTTATATGAATTGATTATGGCACGCATTGTGCAAGGTATGGGGGGGTCTTTAACATTGCCGGTGGGTCGTTTAATCATCATGCGTACGTGCGAACGCCACGAATTAATTTCCAAAATGAGTATTGTGGTGATGGTTGCCTCACTCGGAATGATGTTAGGGCCCGTGTTAGGTGGGCTCATCACACATTATTTTACATGGCGCTGGATCTTTTGGATCAATGCGCCTGTGGGGTTTTTGACGATGCTCTTGTCAATTTATCTGTTACCTGTGATGCCGGCACGTCCTGTCGCGCATTTAGATAAATTAGGTTTTATTTTGTTTGGTAGTGGGCTGGCAACGTTAACCTTTGGATTATCTACGTTTAGCGAATCGAATGTATCCAGCTCGCATTCACTGTTATTAATCGGAATTGCAATTGCATTATTAGCACTATATACATGGCATTCCTATAAAAGACCCCATCCTATCGTAAAGGTCGAACTTTTGCGTGGGAGAACTTTTCGTGTTTCTTTAATGGGAAACTTGTTATCTCGACTAGGATTTGGTGGTGTACCATTTTTAATTCCACTGTTCTTGCAAATGAGTTTAGGATTTTCTCCCCAATTATCAGGTTTACTATTGGCTCCGACAGCGTTCGGTGTATTGTTGATAAAGACATTTTCATTACGTGTTCTACAATTTTTTGGTTACAAAAAATTATTAATTTTAAATACGTTTCTGGTAGGTTTTTCACTCTGGTCGTTTTCTATAATTGATTCATCTACTTCAGTATATCGCATTGCTTTTTTAACCTTTATTTATGGCTTTTTAATTTCCTTGCAGTACACAGGTATGAATTCATTGGCTTATGCTAATATCTCGCATGCGAATATGAGTGCCGCGACAAGTATTATGAGTACCATCCAACAATTAGCACAAAGTTTCGGAGTTGCGGTCGCCGCAATTTTAGTCCGATATTTCTCAATTGAATATTTGTCGGGTTCCACTTTGTCGCCAAAAATATTTCATCAAACATTTATTGCAATGAGTGTCATGACATTTTTATCCGTGTTGATTTTTATCCAAATGAAAAAAGAAGATGGACAAGAATTAATTAAAGCGCCTGTTTCTTCTGCGCTTTGATATGATGGATTTTATGCTAATTCTTACACAGGCCCTTAAGATAAAATTTTTCCTCCTAAAATCCAAAATCCCCAGGTACCTATTAATGCATGAGCGATGATCACTCCAACGAGAGTACGATGGCGACTGTACAGCCACCCAAAGTAAAGACCTGTGAAAAAAACGATGAGCGACATTTTCAGTGATAGAAAAAGATGTGCTGTGGCAAACATAAGATTAGAAATAAGTATTGCTTTTAATGTGTTGTGCTCTCCCGTAAAAAAATCTTCAAGAGGTCCTTGCAAACTACCTCTCGCAATTAATTCTTGTAATGGTGCCACTAGTAACCAATAAGATATGAGAGATATAACCCATATTGTATTTTTTGAGAACAAAGGAGAGCTGGTTCTAATTAAAGAAAAAGGTTCAAATAATAATGTCCCGAAAAATCCAGGAAATTTTCTCAGTATTAGCCATTTAGTGATAAGCATAATGAGCATTAGAACGCTTGTAAAAGCAACGGATTCAAAAATTGATTTTTGCCAATTTTTTGTGGTCAGTCCAAATTTACTTAAAGGCAGATAAGAAGATTGTATAATTAAGCCGGTAAAAACAAGGCACAAAAAAGTAATCGGTATTGTGATTTCTGTGCTGGTTGAAACAATACTTGTAAAGTAGGATGCACCATTGGTGAAAAAAGTAAATAAACAAAGCGCAACGATGATGTTCATCATAAATGATCCCGTAGAAACTCGCCTTTTATAGTCTTCTAGTTGCTTTTCTAGGGAAAGAATATTGGCTTCATTAGATACTCGTAAGCGTACACTTAAATTTTTCGCAATTTGCAATAAAATTGCATTAAAACTCGAATCATGCTCAGCAAGATTGCGTAAATCTTTAATTAAAATTTCCAATAGGAGTACGGTAGTGTCCGCTTTTACGGATGCGGAGCGGGATCCTTGATCAATTAACGCCATTTCACCGATTGTGTCACCTTTGGCTAAATGGGCAATGGAATAAGATTTTTGATGATTTATATTAGACTTAATGACATCAAGTGTACCCTCTATGACAATAAAAAAATTTGTTGCTGCTTCGCCTTCGTGAATTAGGAATTCATTTGGTTTTAAAGTAATCTCTTTGCCTATTTGCACTAGCTGTTCGAGTTGTTGATCTGAAAGATGATTGAAAAGAGGATGTTCTCGCAAGATTTGAAGACGATTTAGCATAGTCATATCAGAATCCTTGGTTTTTCTTATTTAGAGTCTTTGTCAAAATAATAGATAAAAAATTAGGAACATTACATAACTCAATTATACATTATTTAGTGAAACAATTATTCTATGTTTTTACTGATCAATATATCCAACCATTTTGGAAACAATAACTTAAGCCAGAGCAAAGCTTTATAAGTTCTTGGAATTAGAATCTCTCGCTTTCGTTTGCTCATAGCGCTAATAATGTCTTTCGAGCAATCATTTATTGATGAGCTAAGACGATTATGTTTCTTATGTACACTAGGATCGATTACTTTTTCATGGACAGTCGTATTTTTTAGTGCTCTCTGTTTAAGTGATGTTCCTCGAATCCAGCCGGGTAATACCATTAAAACATCAATATTGTCTTTTTTAATCTCCATGCGCAACGTATCAAAAAAACCTTGTAAAGCATGTTTAGATGCTGCATACCCACTATGATAGGGTACTCCAAATTTTCCCTGAACGGATGATATAACCACAATCATGCCTTGTGATATTTTGAGATGTGGTAAAGCATAATGCACACAATTTATAGCACCAAAATAATTCGTTTCCATGAGTTGGCGAGTCATGGATAAATCTGCAAGACTCTCAAAGGTTGACCACATGCTAATGCCGGCATTTAAGATCAGATAATCTATTTGGCCAACATGCTTAATCGCTTCCGTCATTAAATTGCGACAGTCTGATTCAGCAGTCACATCTGTTGGTATCACGTAAGACTTATTTTGACACTGAAGAGCGGTTTCATTCAGCGCAAGCACATCTCTTCCAGCCAGAATAAGGTTAGCTCCCTGATAACTTAAATCAATCGCTAAGGTTTTTCCTAAACCTGATGTAGCGCCAGTGATTAAAATGGTCTGATTTTTGAAACTCATTGCATGCTCTTTAATAAAATTGGCTCGATAAATAGGCATATTAGCATAAGGAACGTGCACGAAATATTGAAAATTCAATTCTAATGTTTAGACATTAAAAAAATTAACTGCTAAGATTGCTTTTGAATTTTCATAAGCTAATATTTAGGCATAGTTATTGTCATTGTTTAAAATGGAATTGTAAGATAAATGGATATGAAATGAACCCAGTTTTAAGTTATCTATTTTTTATTTTCTGTAGATTTTTTTTTAAAATATACTGCCCCTTACGCGTTCAAGGTAAAGATAATCTCCCATCCACGTCGTTTATTATGTGTAGCAATCATTGTAGTCATATGGATACACCTGCGCTCATGATGGCGACAGGGCTCTCTTTTAATATGTTTGGAATGATAGCAGCCAAAGATTATTTTTTTAAAACGACTCAACGAAAATCAATCGCCTCCTTGTTTATGAATTTAATTCCTATCAATAGAAAATGCACTAAAACCACTTTTTTACAAGATATTGCATTATGTAAAACTTTTATTAACTCTAGGAAAGGTAATTTAATTATTTATCCTGAAGGAACACGCTCATTAACGGGTGAAATACATACTTTCAAGCGTGGGTCTGCGATGATTGCTACAGAACTAAAAATTCCTATTGTTCCTGTGTATATAAATGGAACTTATCAATCACTGTGCAAAGGTAAAAATTTTCCACGAAGATCGCAGATTACTATTACTATCGGTAATCCTATTTATTTTGACACTGATACATCTAATCAATCTGTTTGTTCAAAGAAATTGACAGCGCTATTAGAAAGTAAAATTAAAGAATTAAAGGAAAAAACAGTATGAGTACTGATTCTGTAGAACAAATGAAATGGTGGGGTTGGGGTGATTTAAAAAAAGAATTTGAAATTAAGGATAAACCCAATCTGTGGCCTTATATTACAACGTCGTGCGGTATGGATCCTATGATACAAAAAACGACGCCACCTAAAAAACTCGATGATATTCACCTTCCTCTACAAAAAATAAATCAAGAATTTATTGATTTTATTGATGCTAATTTAAGTACGCATCAAATCAAATTTGATAAACATGAACGATTATTGCATTGTTATGGAAAAAGTTTTCGTGATCTTTGGAGAATACGAAATGGGATAGTAAATAGCGCACCGGATGCAGTGTGTTATCCAGAGTCTGAAAATGACGTTCTCATTATTATTAAAGCGGCGGTGCAATATAATGTGGTGATTATTCCATTTGGTGGCGGAAGCAATATTGCGGGATGCCTAGAAGCGTTGGATCCGCAAAATCGAATGGTTGTTTCGCTTGATCTAAAAAAAATGAATAAAATTTTAGAGGTAAATTGTCATTCGATGACGGCTAGAATTCAAGCGGGGGCGATGGGGCCCTTATTGGAAAAGACATTGAATAAACAAAATATGACTCTGGGTCATTTTCCCGATTCATTTGAATATTCTTCTATTGGTGGATGGATTGCAACTCGTTCTGCAGGTATGAAAAGTGATAAATACGGTAAGATAGAAGACATGGTGATTTCTCTTCGTGTTGTAACACCACTTGGCGTTATTGAAACACGCACTGTGCCAAAGTCATCAAACGGAATTGATATTAATCACCTTTGTATAGGAAGCGAAGGTATTTTTGGTGTTATTACGGAAGCCACTATGGAAATTCATCCCTTACCTGAACGTAATATTTTTTTGGGTTATATTTTTCCAGACTTTGAAAGCGGGACTTCTGCACTCTATGAGTGTGCCACGAAAGATTGTTTACCTGCGATGACTCGACTTAATGATGCCCAAAAAACCATGCTTTCTTTTGCATTTAAATCTAAAAGCGCCTGGGTAATGCAGATTATTTCATCCGGAATTAAGTATTATTTAAAAAATATTAAACGTTTTGATATGAATAAAATATGTCTATTGTTAGTTGGATTTGAAGGCGATCAAAAAAGTTTTTTATCGCAAAAGAAAAAAGTCCACGCTATTTATAAACGTTTTGGCGCTGTTGCCTTAGGTAAAAGCCCAGGACAATCTTTTGAAAAAGGAAAATATGATTTTCCCTACTTGCGAGACCTCGTGATGGATTATGGCATCACGGTGGATGTGAGTGAAACGTCAGCGACCTGGAGCAATTTGCAGACGTTATATTCTAAAACAATGGAAGCAGCTTGTAATGCCATTACAGAGACAGGGAGTAAACCATGGTGCGGATGTCATATTAGTCATACCTATAGAACAGGTGCAAGTCTATATTTTACCTTTGCATTTAAACAATCTTCAGATGAGGTTATCAAAGAATATCTTCAAGTAAAAAAAGCAGTTGAAGATTCTTTTATGAAACACAACGGCACGCTTTCGCATCATCACGCTGTGGGTTATGAGCATATGCCTTGGATCATTGAAGATATTTCTTTAACAGGTGCTAAAGCTATTCATGGAATTAAAATGACGATTGATCCAAAACGTATTATGAATCCGGGAAAAATTATTCCTAATGAAATCGTGCATCCTATATAATTAACCATGTAAAGAAAGCAAGGAGCTGTTATTTAGTATGAGTTATAAAAAAACAGATACATTTTTATATGGAAATTTACAATGCCAGCAATTAACTAAAGATCCATTGAATACAAAAGAACCGATACGATTATGTCGTCGTGACACATTGTCACAGGCCAAGCAACGTTTAATTCAAGCTGGCATTTCAAAATCTTCTGGCGAACGGTTATTATCACCCGCAGCTCAAGAAGATTTTCATACTTATACTTCAAATATCGAGAATTATATTGGTACAGTCAGTGTGCCAGTGGGTATAGCCGGACCTTTGCATATAAAGGGAAGTTATGCAAAAGGCGAATATTATATTCCTTTTGCAACCACTGAAGCTGCATTAGTTGCATCTTATAATCGGGGTCTCCAGCTGATTCAAGCATGCGGTGGCGCAGTTTCGATGGCAGTGAATCGCGGTGTTAAGCGTAGTCCTTTATTTAAATTTAATAGTGTAATAGAAGCCAGTCAATTTGTAGTATGGATACAACAAAATGTAGAAAAATTAAAAGAAGTTGCTGAAGTGACTACTCGGCATGGAAAATTGTTGTCTATTGATTGGCATATTGAAAGTAATTTAGTGTTATTGATTTTTTCATATACGACTGGAAATGCCGCAGGTCAGAATATGGTAACAATAGCAACCGATGCTGCTTATACATACATATTAAAAAATTGTCCAATTAACGCAAATTTTCATGTCTTAGAAGGAAATGGTTCAGGAGACAAAAAAGTTTCATCCACTTCAATGATTGGAGTTCGAGGTTATAAAATTTGCGTTGAAGTTGTATTAAAAAGGGCTTTAGTTAATAAATATATGCACATAGAACCTGAGCTAATGGTTGAATATTCATGTGCAACTTCAAGCATCAGTTTAATGATGATGACGATTGGTAATCAGGGGCATTTAGCCAATGCGTTGGCCGCTATTTTTTTAGCGTGTGGACAGGATATTGCTTGTGTTGCAGAAGCGGCTGTAGGTATTTCAAAATGTGAAATGATAGATAAAGATCATTTTTATTTTTCTATTACTATGCCTAATATTATTGTAGGTACAGTAGGTGGCGGAACTCATTTACCGGATCAGCAAGCTTGTCTTGAGTTAATTGGTTTAAAAGATACAGAAAACCCGGCTGCGGAATTTGCAGAAATTATTGCAGGTGCTTGCTTGGCAGGAGAAATATCGCTAGTTGCTGCGATTTGTGGTAATTATTTTTCGCGATCTCATCGCGTGCTGGCTAGATCACGCAAACAACGATTTGCAAACGCATAAACAAAGATCCTTTTCAAAATGTGAATAATGGAAAATAGAAAGTGATCAATAATATTGAAAAAAATTTAGAAATATCTGCCACTAAAAGTTCCTGGCTTTATCTTTTACCTAATCTATTTACAACAACTGCATTATTTTCAGGTTTTTATGCAATTATCGCTGCGATTCAAGGTCATTTTGAAATAGCAGCATTAAGTGTATTCATTGCAAGTATCGCTGATATTTTAGATGGTCGTGTTGCTCGCTTAACCCATACTCAAAGTGCATTTGGAAGTACATATGATAGCATTTCTGATATGGTTGCATTTGGCGTCGCACCGCCGTTAATGATGTATCTTTGGTCGTTACACAGTCTCGGTAAAATAGGTTGGGTTATTGCTTTTATTTATCTTACAGCTGTCGCTCTCCGCCTTGCTCGCTTCAGTATACAGACAAGTGGCGAAGATAAACGGTTTTTTTCAGGTTTAGCAAGTCCACCTGCTGCAGTGGTCGTCGTTTGCTGCATTTGGCTTGGTTCTATTCGTCATATTTCTGGCGATTCAATAGCAGTTTATATGGCTGCCCTGTTAACAATTTTAGCGATTCTATTGGTATCAACATTGCGTTATTACAGTTTCAAAACAATTAAATTAAAAGACCAATGGTTTGTCGCATTGCTTTTTCTGGTCATAGAAAGCTTAATCGTATTTATATTTGGATTCCCTGAGGCAATAATCACATTTGTATTATTATATTCTTTATCAGGACCTACTTTTTTTCTTTGGAAATTGTGTCAGCCTCATAAGAAGTACCTTAAGACTTTCTAAAATCACCCAAAAATAAGTGTATAATAAATAGAGTGTTTCAAAAACACTATAGTAAATAAAGGGGATTTATACTAGTGAGATATTTATCTAATTTAGTCACCCTAGCCATATTTACAGCCATATTAAATGGATGTCATCAGAATCCCGATCCAGTGCGGTCTGTTCGCGCTGAACAAGTTCAATCCTCACAGTTCGCAAAACATTATTCGTATGCAGGCGTAGTGCATGGTCAAGATGATGTGATTCTTTCATTTCAAGTAGGTGGAAAAATGATAGATCGTTATGTCAAAATCGGCGATAAAGTCAAACCAGACCAATTGCTTGCATCTCTTGATAAACATGATTTAATTCTCACCATCCAAAATTTAGATGAAGAAGTGCACTCTACAGAAAGTGCACTTGCATTATCTGAAAGTGACCTAGGGCGTTATAGTACTCTTTTGAAAAATGGCTATATTAGTAAAAGTGTTTATCAACAGGCTCAAACAAAATATCAAACTGATCAAGCGAGTCTTGGAAAAGCAAAAAGTGCATTGGCTTTAGCGGAACGAAAACTTGAATACGCTGATTTATTTGCTGACTATGCAGGAATAGTTACCAAAGTATTTGCTGAAGTAGGACAAATTGTTTCTCCTGGGCAACAAATTTTTCAAGTCGCTCGTACGGATATCAAACACATTCTGATTAGCGTACCTGAGCAACGCATTCAACAATGGGAGCATGTTAATAAAATTACGGTAACTTTATGGGCTTATCCGGAACGTAAATATGCGGCAAAAATAAGAGAAATTGCGGGTGAAGCTGATTCTGTCACTCGCACATTTAATATTAAATTAGATGTGATCAATCCTGATATGTTTATAAGATTAGGAATGACTGCAAATGTAGAAATAGATGAATATCGTCCACAATCTGTCATCACTCTTCCTCTTACTGCAATTTACTATCAAGCACAAACGCCTGCAGTGTGGGTTATCAATATGAAAAATATGACTGTGCGCCCGATTACAGTCACGCTGGGAGAATATCAAGATAATAATGTGATCGTAACGTCTGGATTAAATTCAGGGCAATGGGTTGTAACAGCTGGGGTTAATAACTTACGACCCGGCCAAAAAGTTAAATTGTTGGAAGAATAGCAATGAAGTCCTTCAATTTATCCGCCATTGCAATCAAAAACCAGCCCTTAGTACGCTTTTTAATTATTGCTTCTTTTATCATAGGCACTTACTGTTATTTTCATTTAAGTCAAAAAGAAGATCCGGAATTTAATTTTAAAGTAATGATCGTCACTGTATATTGGCCAGGCGCCACTTCCATTCAGGTCGAACAACAAATTCTTCAACGGCTAGAACAACATCTCAAAGAAATTCCGAAAGTAAATAAACTATATGGTTATGGAAAACCCGGAGAGGCACAATTTTATATTGAGCTTGACGAAGGAATTAATAAGCAAGAAATTCAAAAATCATGGTACCAAGTTAGGAAAAAAATCGCAGATATCCGGCATTTATTGCCTGATGAAATTATTGGCCCTTATTTTAACGATGAATTTGGTGATGTTTATGGCTCGATTTATGCATTGGTAGGCGATGGTTTTAATTTTGCTGAATTAAAATCGTATGCAGAAGATATTCGACGAGAACTTTTACATATACCCGAAGTTGGTAAAGTTTTAATTATAGGTGATCAACAACAAAAAATTTATATTGAGTTTTCACAATCAAAAATAGCGAGTTTAGGTATTAATCCACAGATTATTATCGATACTATTCGCAAGCAAAATACGCTTCAATCTGCTGGAATTGTTAGAACAAAAACCAATGAAATCACTGTTAGATTAAGTGGCGCATTTGATTCGCTTGAGAGTATGCGAAACATAAATATACGTGCAAATGAAAATAGTTTTCGTTTAGGTGATATTGCTGAAGTTTATCGAGGTTATCAAGATCCTCCTACTTTTAAAATTCATTTTAATGGAAAAGAAGCGATCGCGTTGATCATTTCAATGAAAGAAAATAGGGATGTATTGGTGTTAGGCGATTCTCTATCAAAAGTTTTTCAGAATATTCAAAAAAATTTACCCGTTGGAATTGAAATTTATCAAGTATCAAATCAACCCCAGGTGGTTAAACACGCTGTAGAAGGATTTATACATTCATTATTTGAAGCAATTATCATTGTATTAATTGTTAGTTTTTTTAGTCTTGGCCTGCGGGCCGGAACGGTAGTCGCAATCTCTATTCCTCTTGTTTTGTCTATTACATTTATTTTTATGTATTTGTTCAATATTGATTTACAGCGAGTTTCACTCGGTGCATTAATTATTTCAATTGGTTTATTAGTTGATGACGCTATGATTACAACGGAAATGATGATGCGAAAATTGGAAGAGGGATTTAATGCGATAAAAGCAGTCACTTTTGCTTATATTTCAACTGCATTTCCTATGCTAACAGGCACATTGATAACAGTCGCTGGATTTCTTCCGATAGGGCTCGCTAAATCAGATACGGGTGAATATACTTTTTCGATTCTCAGTGTAGTCGGTATTTCGTTGATTGTTTCATGGTTTGTCGCTGTTTTTTTTACGCCTTATATCGGTTACATTTTATTAAAAAAAAATAAATCTCATCCTCATGAAGCAGAGCAACCACGCATATATAAATTCGTTCATCAAAGTGTGAAATTTTGTATTGACCATAGAAAAATGACTGTCTGCATGACGTTCCTCATGTTTTTACTTTCTATTTTCAGTTTTCAATTCGTAAATAAGCAATTTTTTCCGGCCTCCGAACGTCCTGAATTGTTAGTGAATATGACGCTGCCAGAAGGATCACCATTCTCATTGATGGAAAAAGAAGTCAATCGCCTAGAAAAAATTTTAGCGACTGATACTCGAATTATTAATTATACTACCTACATTGGTGGCAACAGTCCCCGTTTTTATTTAGCACTCAATATTGATCAAAACCGTACTAATTTTTCAGAAACAGTCCTCATGACGAAAGGAGGAAAAACACGCGAAAAAGTTTTAAATGACTTGAATCAGTTGCTTGAAAAAGATTTTCCAATGGTTACGCCCCAAGTGACTCGGTTAGAGAATGGGCCATCCGTGGGATATCCTATTCAATTTAGAATTACTGGTAAAAATCCAAAAATTTTATTTGATTTTGCTTCACAAATAACTAGCATTATAAAAAATAATCCATATACGTATGGCGTCAACTCGGATTGGGGAAAAATATTTAATCAAGTTTTACTCGTTGATAATGATAAAGTACGTGCTTTAGGTTTATCGGGTTCAGATATTTCAGCTAACTTAAATTTGGTACTCAGCGGTTATTTAATTACAAAATATCGTGAAGAAACAGAATTAATTGATATGGAAGTGAGAGGGCAGACTCTAGAGCGATCTAATTTAAGTAATTTGAAAAATATTAATATTTATAGTCCTTCCGGAAAATATATTCCATTAGATCAATTAGTTTATTTCACCAATAATGTTGAAGAAAACAAAATTTGGGAACGCGATGGTTCCCTTGCTATTACTATCAGTGCAAATGTTGTCGGCAACATTGAGCCACTTGATATAGCATTAAAATTAAATAATGAAATTGATTTAGTTCGAAAAAAATTGCCTCCAGGTTATCAAATCAGTATTGAAGGAGTTGCCAAATCTTCTGCTAACGCTCAAGACTCTATCATTGCTGTACTTCCTTTATCGATTTTCATTATGCTTTTTCTTTTGATGCTGCAATTAAAAAGTTTTCAACGCGTTATCATTGTTTTTTTGACAGCACCTCTTGGTTTAATCGGTGTGACATTAACATTATTAATTTTTCGTTTCCCTTTTGGTTTCGTCGCCATGTTAGGCTTAATTGCTTTAATGGGTATGATTATGCGTAATTCCGTTATTCTCATTGATCAAATTGAAAAAAATATTACTCAAGGTACCCCAGCATACGAAGCTATTATCAAGGCAACTGTTGAAAGATTCAGGCCAATCATGTTAACAGCGCTTGCTACAATTTTAGCTATGATTCCACTATTAGGAAGTATTTTCTGGGGAGCAATGGCTGCAACCATTATGGGTGGTTTACTAGCCGCTACGCTGCTCACCCTTGTATTTTTACCTGCGCTTTATGCGTGGTGGTTTAAGATCAAACGGAACGATATGACTTAGTTAGAAAGCATTCTTAAAATGGGCCTCTGCGGAAATGCCCCATAAATGTTAACTTCGCCCTGTAACCCTCGCCACAGAGCCATTTCTTTGTTAATTTTATCCAAAAAAACTACCCAGTTAATGCACCCTTTTTCGCAGGTAACATGCGCTGTAATTGTTTGAGCTGGCCTTCTAAATTCGCTTTTTCTTGTGATGTAAATCGGTGTTCATGCCGAAGGTTGTGAATCTTATTATTCGCATCAGACAAATCACTTTCAAGCGCTGTAATTTTTTCATTACTTAATTTTTGCTTGAGCTGCAACTCAATGACAACATGATGCTTATTGTCCAAATTTATTGATTGCTTTTGATGCGTTTCTGAAAGTTGATCGTAATCTTTTTGTAATTTATCAGATGTTATTTTTAATAGAGAGCATTGCTGACGAATATCTTGATACTGTAAAACAAGCGTTTTATTCTCATTTTCTAATAATTCATTTTTTTTATTTAGCTGGGCATATTGCACTTGGTAATTGGATTTCTCAGTAGAGATGAATTCAAGCTGGCCACGGAGTTGAGATAATTGATGATCAAATTCGCTGCGTTGTTTTTCGACCAGTAATAATTGCTCTTGCCGAAGCTGTTGTGTCGCTGTTTGATAATGTTCGAGGTTCTCTTGCACGTGCTTCAGCAGCTGATGCAGCCTTGAGTTTTCTCCCTGACTTTCTTGATGGCGTAATTCCAAATTTGAGGCACGCTCTACCATTTGTATTTTTTCTTGGTTTTCTGCGATAAATGCGGCCTTTAATGCATGGAATTCGTCTGTTTTTTTATGAAGCTTTTCTTCCAGCGCATGAATTTTTTGTTGTGAGTCAGATTCACGCTGTTTAATTTGGTTAACTTGCGCCTGTAATTGCGCTACTTTTTCGTTAGTTTCCTTTTGATGTTCGGCGGCTTGGTTGTCTGCCTTTTCCTGCATCACATTCCATAAATCGTTAACGACGTTCAATAAATCGCTAGGGAGCGTCGTGCCATCATCATTATGCAGGCCATGTTTAGCTTTCCATTCACGTAAAAAACGAGCGATGGTGCTTTTGCTGCCGGTGCCCATAACTTCACGAATATGATCGACCGTTGGATTTTTTTGAAGGCTTTGAAGTGTGGATATGGCTTTGGCAACATCTTGATAGCTGATTCCAATTCTTCCCATGGTGGCTGTTCCTTTTTTTGTAACATAGCTCGTGGCGCATAATAAAACGTTTTAATAAAACTAAACAGAATTTTTTTAACAAAATATTTTACGACCATAATGGTCTTTATCGGTGGTATTAAAATTATCCCGTGATAAGCTTTCGCCCCGTTAGTACAAAACACGATATTCAGCCCAATTTTTTAAAATTCAAAAGGAAGTAACAGAATGGATCAAAAAACGAGCATGATGCACGAAATAACAGTGGATTCAGAATTACGTAACGAGAATGAAACACAATTAAGCACAGATACACTACCGGTGGTTGCGCATGAAAATTATATCTTCGCTGCCACCACTCATAATACACGACTGGCCTATCAGGCCGATATCCGTCACTTTATCGCATGGGGCGGCTTTTTGCCAACATCATCAGATATCGTGATGCGTTATTTGCATGAACATGCAAAAACCCTCAACACGCGTACTTTAACACGGCGATTAACAGCATTGCGGAATTGGCACCAATACCAGGGGTTTAATGATCCCACTGCACACAGTGCTATACGAAAAACATTAGTCGGAATTAAAAATACCCATGGAAAACCAAAAAATAAGGCGGCTGCATTAACACTCGACGCATTAACAACCATGGTGTCTTTTTTAAAAAAATCCAATCGCCTGATTGATTATCGCAACTGCGCCTTACTGCAGCTAGGATTCTTTGGTGCTTTTAGACGGAGTGAATTAATTGATATTACGTGGGAATCCATTTGTTTTATGAAAGAAGGAATCGAAATTTTAATTGCGCGCTCCAAAACCGATCAAGGAGGTGATGGGCAGGTGTGTGCCATACCCTATGGCGATGGATTGCTGTGTCCTGTAAGCGCATTAATCGCTTGGCGCAATCAATCGCACTGCGAGTCAGGTCACGTGTTTCGTCATATTAAAAAAGAGGCGATTACCAATGAAAACATTCAAGCACGGCAGGTCAACGTGATCATTAGAGCTCTTGCTAAAACTTGCGCATTACCCGATGTGGAAAATTATAGCGCTCACAGTTTACGCCGTGGGTTTGCCACAGAAGCGAGCAAAAACAATGTGCCATTTGCATCCATTAAACGACAAGGACGATGGAGAGGAGACAGCAGTGTTATGGGATATATCGATGAAGGAAAACGCTTCGACAAAAATGCTGCGGGAATGATGTTAAATACGAGAAATAAAAATGAGAAAACCGATCAAGAGAGGCAGCAAGAACAAGAAAAATTTGGTGAAACGGTTACAAATTCTTCGTAAGGACGAGATATCTGCCATTTTTGGCATGCCTCAATTTAACTTCACGGAACAAATTCATTTTTTTCAATTACAGAAAAATTTTTTGTCCGATTTAAATTTAAGTAAAACAAATCGGAATAATAAATCAGCAAAGCTCTATTTTATCCTGCAATATGGATACTTTAAGGCTAGGCACCAGTTTTTTAACATCGATTATAAAAATGTTAGAAGCGACGTGTCGTTTATCATGAAAAATTTCATGCCTACACATTCTTTTCCCCATAAATTACCCTCGCGTCAAATACGAAGAAACGCAAGAAATAAAATATTAGAACTGATGAAATTTAGTGACGATACTGAAAAAACAGAATTACTAGTTTTAAAAAAAGCAGGTGATCTTGCTAAAGTAACGCAAAATTTATCAGAAATATTTGATGAAATTATCAAATACCTTGAAATTAAAAAATTCGTATTGCCATCCTACTCTAGGCTGCAAGATTTAATCGGCGCTGCATTAAAGTTAGAAGAAGATCGCCTAATCCAATTGGTTAATGCTCATATTAAAAAACGCACACGCGAATCGATAGAAACATTATTTCAACACGATGAATCATTTTATCAAATTACCGCATTAAAATTTGACGCAAAAAGCTTTAAAACGTCAGAAATGACAGAGGAAATTAGAAAGCTCGCCTTATGTAAACCCATTTATGAATTTGCAAAACAATTTTTACCAAAATCAATGCTATCTCGTCGCATGATTGATCATTATTCTGATTTAGCAAAACTATACACTGTTAAAAGGCTATCACGCCTTCCAAAAGAGCTTTCTTATTTTTATTTGATTTGTTATGTCAACAGTCGATGTGAACAATTAACCAATAATCTTATTCAAGGATTCATGTATTACGTTGATAAGTATTATGATGATGGTAACAAATTTGCTGAAAAAAACATGGCTAAAATTCAAGACCCGCTAGATGAGGCAAGAATCCCTATCGGAAAACTTATTGGCATTTTTGCAAATGATAAAATAATGCGATTGGACGGCGCAAAAATAAAAAAGCATGCGCTTAAAGTGATGTCAGAAGAGGACATTCTATTAAACAGCGGGCTATTACAACAAAAAGATCTTTCCAGAAAAAAGCAAGAGCAAAAATTAATCTGGGAATATCATAAAAACAACTATCAATCGCTTCTCATTAATTTAAGGCCATTATTTTTGGCCATCGATTTTGAAGGCACATCAGATCTCAAAAATCTTTTTAAAGCCGTGAAATTTTTAAAATCATCGCTAAAAAATAATAAGCCATTGAAGAAAATTCCGTTTGATTCAATACCGATTGAACATATCAGACCTAAATCATTAATCGATTATTTTACAGAAAAAACAGGAGAAAACCATGAAGAAGACACAGACGAAGAATTCTAAAAAAACGATCAATCAGTATCAATATGAATTTTATATCTATCGTGCACTGAGAGAAAACATTAGAAAAAGCCGCGTGCATATCAATAATTCTGTTAGCTATAAAAGCTTTGAAGAAGAAATTAAAATATCTCCTAACTGGAAAAAGGATCAAAACAAAATCTTAAAAGACATTAACAACAAAATCATGACTCATATCAAGCAACGCGGTACATCCATTAAAAAAGACTATCTTGGTGTCAAAGCATCCATATTGGCCAATGGTATTATGCAAGGCACCTATGCATTTTCAAAGCGATCTAATCTTAAATATAAGAGATTGCAGCTCGCCGACATAAATCATGTTCGATTACAAACACTGCGCGATGCGGCAGATATTATCGGCAATTGCATGATTAACTTACCCATTTTTGATCTCTACGATTTAGGTGGAAAAAAGCACGCGTCTGATGATGGTACCAAAAAGAAAACACGCCGCAGAATTTTAAAAGCCAGGCACTCACAAAAATATTTCGGGTTTGATATTGGTGTAGTCATCATGACAATGAGTGTCAATTTTCTTCCGTTTGTGACGGATATTATTGGGCCAAATGAACATGAAAGTCATTTCACCTATCCATTGATGCGCCGCAATAACACTTCAGTGGATCTCGATATCATTTCAACAGACACTGAGGGCGCCAATAATGTGAATGATTTTTTATATTACTTGATTGATAAAACTCATGCGCCTTGTTATAGATCCACCGCAAAAAAAGCAAAAAAAAGCATAGTTGGATTTAAACCAAAATCAGAATACAGGGATTTATTAATTCAGCCAGTACGCCAAGTTAATCTTGAATTAATTAAAAGAGAATGGAATAATCTTTTGCCGATATTGGCGTCACTATTGTCACACGAAACTAATCAGGAAAGTATTATTAAAGCGTTAAGTTCACATGAGCATACAAGTGAAACAAAGGATGCATTATGGGAACTCAATTCTATATTAAAAAGTATTCACCTGTTAAAGTACATCGATGACATTGAATATCGTCGTAATATTCGTGCAGCACTTAACCGCGGTGAAGCATACCATCAACTGCTTCAAAAAATCATGGCTGTCGGTGGTGGTGAGTTTCGTGGGATGAGTGAATTGGAGGTTGAGATTTGGAATGAATGCACGAGAGCATAAAAATGTTGTAGGTCAGCTTGCATTAATACGTACTTGATTATATGTCTTAGAAAAGATACCAAATTAAGTGCGAGGCCTATCACAATGAGATTCTACTTTATCAAAATTGCCCTTCGCGATATAAGTCCTATGATTTGGCGGCGTCTATGTGTCCCTGGAACGGCATCGCTCGCGATGCTACACAATTGCATTCAAATTATCAACGGCTGGGACGATACATACTTAAATCAATTTAGAATTTTTGGCAAAAATTACGGTGTTTATCATGATGGTGGAATTTCATTTAATGATAATGCCCATGCTGTTTATTTTGATGATTTTGAATTCGATGTTGGTGATAAATTCACGTATGAGTATAATTTTTTCGATCACATAATGCATGATATTCGCGTTGAAGATATTAAAGATTTACCAATCACAAAAAATAGTATTCTATGCCTGAGTGGTTCTGGTATGCCAGGCGCAACAAAATATGATGAGATGAATGTTAAACTGTCCCTTCTTAAAAAGATCGTCAAGAAAAAAGGGGGGCTATCATATGACGATATCCGAGATTTTCAAGAGAGAATTAAGAGCGTTAAGTTCATTAAAAGCCTCATTAATAAAGAGCTCGCATCACTATCGAACAAATAACCTATACTTAAAATAACACTCATTTAGACGAAGGAGATGTGTTATGCGCTTTATTATTAAACTGGCTATCGAAGACGGAAATGGCACCGAAACAATAGAAGATATTATTCATTTTAATAAGGGTTTTGACGATAAAGACATGATCGGTATATCTCTGTTGGAATCAAAACAGATTTTAAAAAATTTGCAATCTAAAATCATTTTAAGCCAGTCGAGAAAATATATTGAATCAAAACGGAAATGCGCATACTGTAATAAAAATCAAAATATAAATAGATATCATTCAATTCAGTATAGAACATTGTTCGGCATTGTCAGTTTAACTGGCCCGAGATTATCTCATTGTCAATGTCATGGCTCAAAAACAAAAACGTTTAGCCCGTTAAGCGATTGGTTATATGATAAAAATAGCCCTGAATTACAGTATATTGAAACAAAATGGGCATCATTAATTTCTTTTGAGCAAACAGCAAATATGTTAAAAGACGTGTTGCCAGTTGGAGAAACAGAAAATGCAGCGACTGTTAGAAATCATTTGCATAATATTGCTAAAAGACAAGAAAAAGAATTAGAGGGGAAACCAGAATATATTTCTGTCTGTCAAAATGAATTAGATAAACTGCCAAAACCCAATAAGCCAATCACTGTTGGTATTGATGGTGGTTATTTAAAAAAATGGAAAAACAAAAACAATAATTTTGAAATCATAGCGGGGAAAGTATTTTCAAAAACACAACTACCAAAGCGTTTTGGGTTCATTCAAAAGTGCGACAATCATCCAAAGAGACGTTTGATGAATGTATTAATAAATCAGGGTATGCAAGCAAATCAACAAATTGCTTTTTTATCGGACGGCGCTGATAATGTCCGAGAATTACAGTGTATGATGTATCCAGAATCAGAACATATACTGGATTGGTTTCATATCACTATGCGAATCACTGTACTGAATCAATTTACAAAAGGCCTGATTCATTCTGACCCGAAATCAGGAAGAGAACTTGAAAAACATTTGGATAGTACAAAGTGGTATTTGTGGCACGGTAATGTAGAAAAAGCATTAGATCGTATTGAAGACTGTTATTTTATTGTGATTGACGATGAGATAAAATATCGCAATAAGAAAAAATTGATTACACACGTAGAAGAATTTCAAACCTATATTGAAAATAATAATCATCTTATTACAAATTACGGTGAAAAATGGCGATATGGTGAAACGATTACCACTGCATTTGTTGAATCAACGATAAATGAAGTGGTTGCAAAACGCATGGTGAAGAAGCAACAGATGCAATGGACTCATACAGGCGCTCATTATCTTTTACAAACAAGGACAGCTGTTTTGAATGATGAGTTACATAAGAATTTTAGTAGATGGTTCCATGGATTTAATATAAAAAATCAGAGTGAGGCACTTGAGAGA
>Ga0207089_1029_pt1 | contig 28735 bp, 34 predicted proteins | sample Alteio_BWMinHeat_49_FD_153571 | JGI IMG/M metagenome (GOLD analysis project Ga0207089, IMG submission 153571) | Enriched cells from forest soil in Barre Woods Harvard Forest LTER site, Petersham, Massachusetts, United States -... | ecosystem: Environmental > Terrestrial > Soil > Temperate forest >...
AAAGATTTGCGATCTATGTTGTTCCGCATATATTGCAACAAAATATAAGCCAGTCTTTTCATCACTGTTTTTCTTGCCTAATGCCGTCAAAACAGCAGTTCTAAGTTGTTGTCCTTTGGGTGAATCATTGATATGTTTTAGCAAGGCAATAAGCGCATCAGGCGCATACCTCACAAGAGTGTGCAACCCTGTCCATTGAGTGTTGTTTTCTTGGACAAGAGCTTCTGAAATAGCAATGAGAAGATTTTTTCCTAGTTCTGAATTATCAACCATAAAAGCACGAGTAATGCTTGAGGGCTATACCGTGCCATTATGTTTAGCGTTGTCCAGTTATTTTTTTTCTTACCAATGATCGCAGTGACTTCTTCAGTCAATTTTTGTTTTTCCTTAGAGGAGATATCTTGCAGAGCCGTCTTGAGGGTCATATCGGGCATGTATTTAGCCATCATCCACAACCCGCCACCTTTTATTAAAGAAAAAGGTGACGTGTTGAGAAGTTTATCAAATGCTGGAAAATCAATGTTCGCTGACCCGGTTTTAAGAGTTGTTGCAGCTTCTCGATGTGTGCTTCCAACTCTTTTTTCTGCTTTCTGATTTGCAGAGCAGCGGCTGAACATTTCAGTTTTTCCGCATCAAGATGGTTTGGGTGCTCATCTTTAATATATTCAAGAAATAGGATATGTCTATTTAATTGCTCTTCAAGCTCCGCAAGATGTTCTTTTTTCATGTGCTCAAGAAAATGGCTGAGATTTTTTAAAATAACAGTCTGCGACATATCCCTCTCTCAATTGTAAAAAAACGTGGTTTATAAAACAGCGGGATAAATGATATCCACTATTTATTAAGGGATAATTAAATCCGGTCTCGAATCAATTGACACTCATCATGACACTAGAAACTGTGCGCAGTATAACTATCTTTACATAATTTACCCTATGGTATAAATTACATATAAATAAATCACAACTTTAACCATATGGTATAATTTAGATATGAAGGCTAAGCTATTATTTAAGGAAAAGAATCTTCTCGAGGATGGTTATATAGTAGAGCTGGTTTTATGGGAGTTACCTGAAAAAACACACGATCGCCCGCATGGATACAAATATAGGCTTTACTTTGGTGATAGTGAAGGTAATTGCTTGGTTCGTTATGATAATGAAAGCGGCAAGGGTGATCACAAACATATAAGCGACAAAGAAATAGCTTATGAATTTGTAGATCGAGATAAATTGATAGAAGATTTTTACCATGATGTTATCCGTTGTCGTGAAAATAAAGAGGTATAAGCCATGACCAAAAAAAAGTTGATAGTTAAAGTGGATTCGCTAGAAAATTCATTATCTAAATTTAAAAAAATATGGGAGCGCGCAGAAAAAGGTGAGAAATTCAGTTCACCTGTCGAGATTTTAAGTTTTGAAAATGCTGCGACTTTAATGAAAACGCTAAGTCCAAAACGTTTAGAGTTATTGAAAATGTTACATGTGCTGGGAACAATTAGTATCAGACGCTTGGCTAAGGAGCTTCATCGTGATTACAGTAATGTTCATCAAGATATAAAAGCACTTAATCAAATTGGCGTGGTATTGGAGGAAGACAATAAATATTATGTTCCGTGGGAAACTATAGTGACTGAAATTTCGCTTTGTACAAAAGACTCTCCAAAACATAGTCACCATAAGCATGACAATAGCACCGCAGCTTAATGGTGGGTTTTTTTAATGTAAGTGTTCAGATCCCTTGGCTCAGCGTCGTTGCGAGGAGCGCTTTTTGCGACGAGGCAATCCAGAAATTATCCAGATTATCTAGCTCTGGATTGCTTCGTCGCAAAAAGCGCTCCTCGCAACGACGCTGGGCCAAGGGGTCTGAACACTTACGATCTTAACAACATTTCATTTTTAGTTTTTCATTCATTATTTTGCTAAAAGCCGCATCATTCGTATATTCTTTATCTGCATCTCGCTTGCGCAATGTTCGTTGCGTCGTTTCCAACAATATCTGCCACAGGTCCGTTCTACCATACTTGCCGAACATCGAACCGTATTTACAAACTCCGTGATACTTGTTTTTTGTGTAAAGCGCATTCCGAATTTCTTCACCGTACTTAATGAGACTTTTAGTATCCATTGCTTCAAGATGCTGGGTTAGCAGTTCAAGAATCTGTTCTTTAAGTTGGGGCGCGTTTTTACTGAGGAACTGCCAACTCGTTTTGTTTTTTTGATTTTTAGCGGCGAGGGCCAGTAGAACCGTATCGAGTCCATTTTCAGTTTGGAGCTGTAAACTCATAAAATAAAGCATTGTGTCTGGCGCATTGGCGCTGAGTTTTTGTAATACTAAGGGAGATGTATTTTTAAATATCTGGGTTGATACAGCCGTTAAAATTTCTTTTTCTTTCTCTGACTGTGTCAATTTGCTTAAATCAATAGGCTGCTGAGTTAGTTCATCAACAAGAAAATTTTTTATTTTATCTTTGTGTGAATCGGGAAGAGAGGACCATGTTGTCGTGACATCGGCTGCATTTTGAGTGGTTAATACTTCTAAGACTGAATGCAATCCTAGCGCTTGAAAGATTTGCGATCTATGTTGTTCCGCAGATAAAGAATATACGAATGATGCGGCTTTTAGCAAAATAATGAATGAAAAACTAAAAATGAAATGTTATTAACCTTTAATTTGATTCCGATAGTATTGATCGCACCGTTTCTAATGTCATGATGAGTGTCATTGGTTGTAAGGGTGATTCAACAAATCCGCGTGATAAATAAAACTTCTTTGCTTCATCAGATAAAGAATGCACTAGAATAGCAAAAACACCCGCATCATGTGCTATGTTAACAGCACGAAGCATAGCATCACGTAATAAAGCACTGCCTAGCCCTTTATTATGGGAGTTTTTATGTATTGCCAATCTACCAAGCAATAATACAGGCAATGGATTCGGCATATTACGTCGCATTGACTTAGGTGTAGCTTCATGGCTAATGGCACCCGCGGATAAACTGTAATAACCAATAACTTGACTATCTTCACATAAAACAAAACAACGTGACGCGCCGGATGCTTGATTTCTAAGAGCTCGTTTCTTTAACCAATCATCAAGTGATGGTTCCCCACTATCAAAGCTATCTAATTTATGATTAATTGATATCAGAGTGGGAGCAGACAAATTATTCAAGTTTATTTATCCCAAGGTGCTTTAGTCTTTAATAAACGACGTAATTTGTCTGTCGCTGGTAATGGTTTATCAAGCAATTTTTGGATTTTTTTAAACGTATTAACATCCACTGTAAAAAATGCTTGGTCTAATAAAACATCTTCAGCTCTACGGCATGCAGCCTCAAGCATAAAATCCGATCGACTCCGCCCCAATCGTTCTGCTGCTTGATCAATTAGATCACGCTGGCGTATTTTGGCTCGGATATTAATGGATATCGACTCTTTAGAATGTGTGTAATTCATTTTCGAACACCTCTTGTCTATACAAGTAGTATACATATTTGTATGGACAATTGCACCATTAAGTAAGTGGAATAAATGATAATCAATCATTGACATTATTGTGATGCTTTGTAAAATGACTATAGAAATACGACCATGGGAGTTTCAGATGAAACAAAACGCTCACACCATTCAGGCCGGACATTTTAAAGCCCAATGTCTACAGTTGATGGACGAAGTAAAAGAAAAACACATCACAATCACTATTACAAAACACGGCAAGCCTGTCGCAAAGCTCGTTCCAATAGAAGAAAGTAACGAGGATTTTTTTGGTTGTCTTAAAGGAACAGCGACAATCAAAGGCGATCTGATTGCGCCACTGGATGTTGAATGGGAAGCCACAAAATGAAAGGTATTTTACTCGATACACATGTTTTAATTTGGTATGTGCTCGGTAGTCCGGAGATCAGTAAGCCACTGCGTAAAGAAATTGGAGCCGCTATTAAAAATAATCAAGTCTATGTTGCTGCAATTTCTTTATGGGAAATAAGCATGCTGGAATCGAAAGGCCGCATTATTTTAGAAATGCCATGCTTAGAATGGATTAAAAACGCGCTCGAATTTACCCATGCACAGATATTACATTTGATACCCGAAATTGCTGTTGAAAGCTGTTATTTACCTGATTCATTTCATGATGATCCTGCGGACAGGCTCATCGTCGCAACAGCACGCGTTGAAGGGTTGCCGATTGTGACGAGAGATGCACGCATATTGCAGTATGGGCGTAAGAAATTTATTAGTACAATTAAAGCATAATTATCAAAAAGCGTGTAAAGCATTGCTGTAAACCATGCCAGCATCTACTATAAACGGAAAATATTTAAGGGATATGCTAATAACAAATCTACGGATTTTTGTGGTTCTATAATGCGAACCAAGTACTGAAAGTTCCGCCTGGGACTTTTAATGTAAGTTGTTGATTAATAACAAGATTAAGGCTAAACGGAAAGTGATTTTTGTGAGTAAAAATATAAGTCTTTGATTTATAACATTATTTTTTTTTAGCATTTTAGCGCGGCTTATCTGTTATTATATAACATGATGATTAATATAGATTTTTATGGTAGAACGGACCTGTGGCAGATATTGTTGGAAACAACACAACGAACATTGCATAAGCGAGATGCAGATAAAGAATATAAAAATGATGACGCTTTTAACAAGATAATTATTTAACAAAAAAATCTGCGCTAATCCCAAATCTCTTTTTTAGTCCAGCAATTTGATTTTTAGATAATCCTAAATTCGGCAGTTGAACCCTACTGCGAAAGGCTACTGTGCTGAATCTAGAAACTTTTTTTTCATTTTTTTCACTCACCGTACAGGTGAGTACGCCTTCGCGAAAAAAATGAAAAAAAAGTTTCTATCTTCAACACATTAGCCTTTCTCGCTACGGGTTCAACTGCCGAATTTAGGATAATGAACGTTCACCACTTAGAAATTTCGAAACATTTGCTTGCCCACCAAATATATCAGACAAATCTGTTTGATTAAGATTGTGCGATTCCATTAAAAATCTAATCATCGTAATATCATCAATTTCACTTCCAACTTCAGGAAAATGCTCATTATCGTATTGCTCCAAATTCTCACCAATAATTTGCATAGCGATAGCTAACGGATGCTTATAATTACCACGAACTTCATCGATTAACTCATCAAGAATTTTTTCAAGCCTAGTATATTCTTTTGTATTAGACGGTTTTTTAAATACAACAATAGGTAAATTAAATTCATGCTTTTTTTTCTGATCTATATAATTAATTTTCAAAGCTGCGTTACTCATAATTTACCTCTTTGCAATTTGGTTTGGTTATAAGATTTGCTGTATTCTGAATGAGTCCATATTTCTCTAATGTAACAATGCTGTGAATTATAATGAATTGCAGTAATTAAACGGTAATTATTGCCACCGACATCAAAAATTGTATAACCATTAACATAGTCAACCGTATTAAAAACTTTTTTAAGTTCATCTATATTATGGGCGATAGTATTTTTCATAACAATTGTTTTTTCTCAAACAATTTTGGAGATAATTCTTATTTTAAAACATCTCCAAAATCAATAATCTCTGTAAAGTAACCTTCATCAATAACACTATCGCTCACACCATTTACATGGATCAACACGGGACAAAATGACATGCCTCTTGGAATTGATAGCCTAGACATCTTCATTTTAACTTCTTTAATAATATCTTTTTTTATTTCATTTCTTGAAAATTTAATTTCACAAACATAAAGTATGTTAGTTCTAGTCTGAATCATATAATCAATTTGACATCCTTGTTGACGGCTTTTTGCATGCTGAAAAAAAGGATTTTCAACAACAATATCATCCGCAGACAGCTTCAAGCATTGATGAATAAAATGTCTATTATTTAACACAAGATTTTCAAATTGTAATCCCATAATAGTTGCCCAGCCTGGCAATGAACTTAGCGATTTAAGCTGATAAACATTTCGGTCAATCTCTGGCAACTTATTTTCAATATATTTCAAATAAAAACGTAGATAGTTATCACGTAAACGATACTTAAACAGTAAAGGCGCTGTTATACCTGTTTTGGGATTCCAAGTATTATCACGACTGATAAATCCTGACATAACCAAATCATTTAAATACTCGCTAATAAGGCCGGATTTTCCTACCTCTAATTTTTCACAGATTTCGCTATATTCCAAACTACCATGAACCAATAATCTAATAATTTGTTTATACTTTTCACTTCTCTTACCGAATAAATCTGAAAAAATATCTCTGAACTCATGAGTCAATAATCCGCCTCTTTTAAAACAAAGATAACGGATATTTTCTTCTGCTGAATATTGAGGTTGAATTTCTTCTAAATACCGCGGAATACCACCTGTAATAGAAAGAATTTTAAATTTATCGAAGCTTGAAAATTGATTTGCTATCCTTCCCCAAAAAGCATGACAGTCTGATAAAGGCAATTCTTCTAATGTTATTGAATAAGATATTCTCCCCATAAATGCAGTATTAGATAAAATATTTTTATCAATCCACGCGGATGATGAACCGCAAATAATTAAAAGTAATTTTGGATTTTTCTTAAAATATAAATCCCATGCATTTTTTAGTTTCCCTAAAAAATCTGGATCTTCAGATCCCATCCACGAAATTTCATCCAGTAAAATAACTACTCTACCTTTTTTGGTGTGCTTTGCCAAAAGAAAAAACATATTGGTCCAGTCTTCTACCAATGGTCTCGGGATATTAAAAGCTAATCCAAATTGAGTTGAAAATTCATTTAACTGCGTTTGCTTGGTTGTTTGCTCTGTAGGAACTAATCCTGAAAACTCATAAAATGAATAATTTTTAGCAAACTCCTCGACTAATCTACTTTTACCTATACGACGTCGCCCTTTGATTACAATTAGACTGGCAATATTTTTTTTTGTTTGTCTATGAAGCTCGTTTAACTCTTCTTTTCTTCCAATAAATATTAGTTTAGCGGCAGGCATATGAAATACTCAAAATATGTATAAGCATATTCTACGTATTTATATTATAATTGTAAACTCTACGTAAAAAGTGCTATTACATTTTTTACGTATATCAATGAAGTTGATGAGTAACATGATCTGAAACACTATTCAAGCAAGAGAAATACGACACATATCAATAAACGTGCTGGGCAGCAAGCCTAGCACTAACGCGGCTGCGCTATTAATCGTAATCGCGACCATCGCACCGCGCGTAATAGAAAGGTGTGTGCCTACCAATGCTTCTTTCGGCTCTTCAAAATACATGAACATAACCACTCGCAAATAATAGTAAGCACCAATAATCGCAAACAGCAGCGCGATGGCGGCTAACCAGACATAATGGGCTTCGACTAACGCTTCCAGCAAACCTAACTTCGCAAAGAAACCAACGGTCGGTGGAATACCCGCCATGGAAAACATTAACAACAACATCATGAACGCGAGCCACGGGTTGCGTGCATTCAAGCCGCGGAAATTATCCAAATGATCAAACTCCTCACCTGCCTTGCTCAATAAAGCAATCACGGCAAATGCACCCGCTGCGACAATCACATAAGTCGAAATATAAAACATGGCAGCAGAGTAACCTTGGGCTGAGTTGGGGCCCGCAATAATACCTAACAACATATAACCAATATGTGCAATAGATGAATACGCTAACATACGTTTGATATTGGTTTGCGCAATGGCGAGCAGATTACCGGTGAACATAGATAAAATGGCGATGACAATTAACATCTGTTCCCATTGAATATTAAAGCCGGGTAATGCTTCGACCAAGATACGACTCATGACACAAAACGCGGCGATCTTGGGTGCACAAGCAATAAAAAGTGTCATACAGGTAGGCGCGCCATCATACACATCTGGCACCCACATATGAAAAGGTACCGCACCAAATTTGAAAACCATGCCGGATAAAATAAAAATTAAACCCAGCAAGATAGCGAGTTGTTGGTTGTGATTCATGTGTTCTACAAGATGCGATATGTCAGGAATACGAATGGAACCTGTCATCCCATACACCATGGAAATACCATAAAGCAATAATCCAGATGCCATCGCACCCATCACAAAATATTTCATGGAAGCTTCGACAGCCCGACTGGATTCTTTGTCTAACGCAACCATCGCGTAAAGTGATAATGAAAGCAATTCCAGCCCAAGATAAATGGTCAAAAAACTATAGGCAGATGCCATCACCAACATGCCGACCACTGAAAACAATCCTAAGATGTAATATTCACTGCTGGGAATTTTGCGTCCTTTGATGTACTGGCGCGCATAAATAAAAGCAAAAATAGTCGTGAGTAATACAAACAATTTAGTGATAACAGCCAGTTTATCTAATACATAATTGCCGCTGAAGGTCACAATAGGATGGGGATATTCACGATATTGTACGAGCGCCAGAAAAAATCCACCGGTCAGCGCCGCTTGCACCAACAGATAGATCACAATCCGGAAACGAGCAGTCAGAAATACATCCACGAGCAAAATCAAACTCGCCATGCTCAACACAAAAATTTCAGGTGTCGCAACAGAAAAAATGGGCATTTCAAAATTCATATTGTTTCCATTAAAATTAAATTACGTCGGCAAATAAAGCGGCAAACTCTGCTCCAACAAATGTCCAATCGTGACGTGCAAGACTTTCAGAATGGGTTGGGGATAAAGTCCAACCCAAAACACGCCTATCGCCAACAAGGTGTAATTGGTTTTCTCAATCCAGGTAATATCCTGCATCGCTGCAACATGATCATTCGCAACAGGTCCAAAGAAGACACGTTTGTACATCCATAAAGTATAGGATGCCGCTAAAATAAGCGTCATCGCGGCAAAAACAGCAACCCAAAATTGAGATTGGAACGCACTCATCATCACCATAAATTCACCCACAAACCCTGCTGTGCCTGGCAAGCCAACATTCGACATTGCAAACAACATAAAAAATGCAGCAAACACAGGCATGCGCGACGCAACTCCGCCATAATCTTTAATCAAACGACTGTGGTTGTAATACCGATCCGCCAGCATACCCACGCCCAAAAACATCGCACCTGAACCAAATGCATGTGCAATCATTTGCACGACCGCACCTTCAAGACTCATATAGGCATCTTGATAAGAAGTCGTATGACGAATAATGTCATACACCATAAAACAACCCAGGGTTGCAAAACCCATGTGCGCGATCGACGAGTATGCAATCAATTTTTTCATATCATGCTGCACGATCGCGACCAGACCAATATAGACAATCGCTATCAATGACAAAATAATCATAAACCATGCCAATTCTTCACACGCTTGCGGCGCAATCGGCATACTAAAACGTAAAAATCCATAAATGCCTAATTTCAGCATTAGCGCTGCCAATACGACCGATCCACCAGAAGGCGCTTCGGTATGCGCGTCAGGCAACCAAGTATGCACAGGCCACATAGGCACTTTGACCGCAAACGCAAGGAAAAAAGCAAAGAACAAAAATTCTTGGACACGAAGACTTAAGTGCAACCCATAAAATCGTTGGATGTCGAACACGCCAGTCTGATTGTATAAATACAGCAGCGCAATCAACATTAAAATAGAACCTAAAAATGTGTACAGAAAAAATTTAATGGATGCATAAGACCGATTCGCACTGCCCCACATGCCGATACTTAGATACATTGGAATCAGCATGCCTTCCCAAAACACATAAAACAAAATCGCATCGGTTGCCGCAAATACACCAATCATCATGCCTTGCATGGTAAGAAAGGTTGCCATGTACTGTGCAACACGCAGCTTAATCGCTTGGCAACCCGCTAGAATGACCAATAATCCGGTAAAATTAGTCAGAATAACCATTGCCAGAGAAATACCATCAACACCCACTGCATAATGAATGTGGTAGGCTTGGATCCACAAATGATTTTCTTGAAATTGCATCGCGAAACTGTTTGGATCAAAACTCAGATAAAACGGAATACAGAGCAACAAATTGATAATGCCAACCGTTGCCGCGATCACGCGGGCCATATTGGCATTTTTGTCCCCGCCCGTTAGAAGCACAGCAACGGCTCCCAGGACCGGCATCCAAATTAAAATACTCAGTAGCGATGAGTGCAGCATAAAATCAAAATCCTAGCAAAAGCCAAGCAAGAAAAACGGCTAAACCCACAATCATCGCCAATGCATAGTGGTAAATATATCCAGTCTGCATATGACGCGAGACTTGTGCCAGCCCGCGAATAAATTTTCCTGAACCATTAACGAACAGGCCATCAATAAATAACAAATCGCACACGACATAGAAAAAATTGCCCAACTTACGACAACCCCGCACAATGACGATTTGGTTAAAATCATCAAAACCGTATTTGTGCACCATGATGAAATAAAGCCAGGAAAAACGTTTTTTCAAAACGTCAGCAAGCTCGGGGAAACCCAGATTAAATATCCACGCAGTCACAATACCTGCCAGTGCTAACCAAAGCGGAAGAGAACGACCAGCATCCAGTGCCATGTGTGCCGCTCCATGATAGTCTTTCATCAACTGTTGCATCACGTCATGAATCGGCAAGACAAAAATACTATCGCCTAGCAATTGGGGTGTAGAAAACAGCATGGGTCCGACCAACATGCCACCTGCAATCAGACTGGGAATCGCCAGTGCCATTAACGGAATCAAGACGACCCAGGGTGATTCTTTGAGATGTTTTCGGAGATTTTCTTCCACGCGCATTTTGCCATGGAAGGTTAAAAATAACGCCCGAAAAATATAAAGCGGCGTGATAAACGCACCCGCAAGCACGCAGAAATACGCATAATGCGCACCGGGAATAGTCGATAAATGCGTTGCCTCAATGATGGCATCTTTAGAATAAAACCCAGAGAACGGTGGAATAGCCGCCAAAGCCAATGCGCCAATCGCAAAAGTCAAATAAGTAATCGGCATATACCTTGCGAGACCGCCCATCTTACGCATGTCTTGTTCGTGATGTAATGCAATAATGACTGAGCCTGCTGCGAGAAATAATAATGCTTTAAAAAAAGCATGGGTCACTAAATGGAAAATCGCTGCATCATATGCCGACGCACCGAGTGCAACCGCCATATAACCTAACTGCGACAAGGTGGAATAAGCAATCACCCGTTTAATATCTTGGTGGAAAACAGCTAATAATCCCATGAACAAACAAGTCGTCGCACCGATGACGATCACGAGACTTAACGCAGTGGGTGAATATTCAAATAAAGGCGAGCAACGCGCAACCATGTAAATCCCCGCTGTCACCATCGTTGCCGCATGGATAAGAGCAGAAATAGGGGTGGGACCTTCCATCGATTCTGGCAGCCACACGTGCAAAGGGACTTGCGCTGATTTACCCATCGCGCCAATAAATAACAAGACGCAAATCACCGTGATCACGGATGATGTGATGCCTGGGAAAATTTTTATTGTCTTGTCCGCGATGGATGTCACATGCGTGAATACATATTGATAATCCACGTGACCGAAATACGTTAAAATAGCGGCCAATCCGAGAATAAAACCTATATCGCCAATACGATTCGCAAGAAATGCTTTTAAGCTGCCAAACACAGCCGATTCGCGGTTGAACCAAAAACCGATGAGCAAGTAGGAAACCAACCCCACTCCCTCCCAACCAAAAAACATTAAGAGAAAATTATCCGCCAGCACTAACGTCAGCATCGCAAAGGTAAATAACGAAACATAACTGAAAAACCGTTCATAACCCGGATCATCCGCCATGTAACCTATCGTGTAGATATGAACCATGAAAGAAATAAAAGTCACGATGAATATCATCAAAGCACTCAAACGATCAAGCAAGAGTGCAACATCAAAATGAAATGCGCCGGAATTAACCCAGGTATAAACAACGCCATCTTGCGCGGGATAGCCTAATAGGACGATCATCGCAAACAAATAACTGGCTAAAACAAAAGAGGCCCCTACCAATGAAACAACTATCCAATGCGTCGCCCGATTGCCGATTTTTTTACCGATGAGCCCCGCAATCAGCGAGCCTGCCAAAGGCAAAAGCATAATGATGAGTGCGATTGATAAAAAATGTTTCTCCACGTCTTATCCTTTTAATTTATCAAGTTTGTCAACTTCAATCGTGCCCGATTTTCTAAACAGCACCACCATAATTGCCAGACCAATAGCCGCTTCTGCCGCTGCCACCGTCAAGATAAAAAATACAAAAATCTGTCCCACGTTATTTTGCAAAAAATGTGAAAACGCGATGAAATTGGTATTCACCGCTAACAACATTAACTCAATCGACATCATCATCACGATGATATTTTTTCGATTCACCAGAATACCTGCGACACCTAAACCAAATAAGACTGCAGCAAACATGAGAACTTGGCTTAATGATATTGACATGCTATTTCTTCTCCGACTTCATCTTCACCAGCCGTACCCGATCCTGACGGCGTATCGCGATTTGAGCACGGGTATTTTGTGATTTTCGGCCCTTGGGTCTGCGATGGGTTAATGCGATGGCGGCCACAATTGAGGTTAATAACAACACGCCCGCGACTTCAAAAGGATAAGCATATTCGGTGTAAAGCACAGAACCTAAGTCCGTGATATTGCTGTAATCAGCTGATTTGGGAGTGGGTGCTGGGACGCTTGCGAGACCGAAATGATCTGGGCCAATGACCATGACACTTAATCCAACCATGAACAAAACCAGAAGTGCCACAAAAGGAAAATACCGGACAAAGCCTTCTCGCACCGTCACGAGCCGAGGATTTAACATCATGACAACAAACAAAAATAATGTCATGACTGCGCCGACATAAACTAATACTAAAATCAAAGCCAGAAATTCAGCACTTAAGAGTAGCCATATTCCAGCGGTCGCAAAAAAAGTGAGGACGAGAAATAACACGCCGTGTACGGGATTTTTTGAGACGACAACCATGAGAGCCGAGACAACAGCGGTGGCTGAAAGTATGTAAAAAATAATATGTAGTGCTGTCATTTAATGCCTTTACTATCGATAAATTGCATCTTCTTCACGATCTTTCGCAATATACGCTTCATACTGATCGCCAATCGCGAGTAATTTTTCTTTCGTCAAAATATTTTCGCCCCGCTTCTCCTGATGATAATCATTGAATCGCGTCAAAATGATAGAATCAACAGGACAGGATTCTTCACAGAACCCACAAAATACACATTTGAACAGATCAACTTCATACAACGTCGTCCGTCGCGATCCATCCACGCGGGGTTCGGCTTCAATGGTAATAGCCAGTGCAGGACACACCGCCTCGCAAAGTTTGCAAGCAATGCAACGTTCTTCGCCATTCGGATATCGACGCAACGCATGCAATCCGCGAAAACGCACAGACGTTGGTGTTTTTTCTTCGGGATATTGGATCGTCACTTTTCTCGCGAATAATAAACGTCCCGTGAGCCTAAGTCCCAGTAATAAATCCCATAAAGTAAAACTTTTAATATATTGGACTAAACGCCGCATATTTTATCTCATTTCCGTAAACCAGGGGCCCAACTGAAAATGTATCGCCAATGCCAACACCACTATCCACACAATGGTCACTGGGATCAGTACCTTCCAGCCTAACCGCATAATTTGATCATAGCGATACCGTGGAAAAGTCGCTCTAATCCACAAATAACAAAACACAAAAAAAGCGAGCTTCATTAACAACCAAGCAACACCCGGAACCCAAGCAAACCCCTGTTCAAGATAAGGAATACCTTGGAAAGGCGATAACCAGCCGCCCATAAACATCACCACCATGAGTACCGAAATTAAAATCATGTTGGCATATTCTGCCAAGAAAAATAGGGCGAATGCGGTGCCGGAATATTCTACGTGAAAACCTGCCACAATTTCACTTTCCCCTTCTGCCACGTCAAACGGCGCGCGGTTGGTTTCCGCGATTCCTGAGATCCAATAAACAATAAACAGGGGAAACAAAGGTAACCAATACCAATGCCAAAAACCGCCTGATTGTGCTGAAATGATCGTCTGAAAATTCAATGAGCCGGCCGCCATCATGACACCAATCAAGGCAAAACCCATCGCAATCTCATACGAGATCGCCTGTGCTGCGGCACGCAATGCACCAAATAAAGCGTACTTAGAGTTGGATGCCCAACCCGCGATAAGCACGCCATAAATACCGAGCGAGGAAAGCGCGAAAATATACAAAACGCCAGCATTAATATTGGCGAGCACAAAAGCCTTATCGAGCGGAATCACAGCCCAGGCCGCCAGTGCAGTCCCTATGCTGATGATGGGTGCAATAATAAATAAAAATCGGTTTGACGCACTGGGAATGATAATTTCTTTGTTTAATAATTTGATCACATCAGCAATCGGCTGCCCCAAACCAAAAGGACCGACTCGATTAGGTCCAATACGATTTTGAATATAGCCAATGACTTTACGTTCAAGATAGGTCAAATAAGCAACGCTTAACAACAACACAACCACCAAAATGATGATTTTAATCGCGATGACACTGATCAGTAATAGTTGTTCCATCATGCTTTATGAATCTCTATGGGTCCGTACAATTCACCTAAATCACTTGCCGCTAAAATACCGCCCGCAACATATGCAGCATACAGCGGAACCCGCTCATCCACCACCACAGGAAGGCGAACACGGCCGTCTCGCTGTGAAACGGTGACCATCTCAGAATCTTTCAGTTGTAATTGTTTTGCGGTCTCAGGATGAAGACGTACCGCAATCAGACTCCCTTCGATAAGAGGCTGGGTCGCTTGCAGTGCTTTCGCTCTGCGTTGCACACTGTCTCCGGCATACAGCGGAATTTCACCGATACGGGAAATATGTATTTTAGAAGGTTGGATTGTACCAATTGGATGAACATAATCCCGCTTGGAATTGCTTGCATCCAATAATGTTTTCAATTCTTCGCTGATTTCGTGCGCGGTCTGATAGTCAAACCCTTCGCAATGGAATAAATTTCCTAACACACGTAACACTTTCCAAGCCGGACGCGCTTCGCCAAGAGGCTGCACAACGCCATTGAATTTTTGCCAATCCCCCGCCGCATTGACAAAAGTTCCTGCGGTCTCGGTAAAAGGAGTCACAGGAAGAATGACATTGGCATATTGGGCCAACACGGGATTTTTATACATCGTTAATGAAACGACAAACTCAGCTTGCATCAATGCCGTTTGCGCTAATGGTGCGTTGGCGCAATCCAACTCGGGTTCTACGTTTAATAAAACATAGGCTTTGCGTGGGTTTTCCCACATCGCATTGGCATCTAATCCGGGATACGGCGCAGGCTTTCCCGCCGCGCCACGATGCGGAATCGCACCCGCGAGCCAGGCACCTGCCGCATTGCCACCTTCGGTTAAAAATCCTAACGTTGCGCCGCATTCTTTGGCAATCCCCTGGGCCAGTGCACGCAGTTCCGCGGCCTCTGGATGATTGAAAGCTTGAGCGCCAAGTAGCACACACACTTTTTTGCCATGACGCAATAATTTTGCAATGGCTTGGTCATTATCGCCCTCGACCAATGCTTTCAAAACGCCTGCCAGTGCGTGAGTGAAATGATGCGGTGCTGCAATTTTTTTCGCGGTCAGTGGGAAATGAAAACGGTAATCCATCATGTTCACGGCAGCAATTCGTGCGCCTTTGCGCGATGCCTGACGGATGCGTAATGCGGCCATTGGTTGTTCTTTTTGGGTATTCGCGCCAATCAATAAAATGGCATCACAGTCTTCAATATCGGCAACGGCTGAATTTAAACCGGGAAATAACGGCATGTCTTGCTGATCTGAAAAATCAACCTGACGTAAGCGATGATCGATATTCGAGCTGCCGAGTTGTCGCAACAGTTTTTGCAATAAATAAAATTCTTCCAGTGTGGAGTTGGGTGATGCAAGAGCGCCAATCTGTTCTGCACCCGCAACGGTAATCACACTCTGTAAACCCTTAACTGCCACTTCCAATGCCGTTTGCCAATCGGTTTCCTGCCATTGATCATCGACCCGAATCATCGGTTTTTCCAGGCGATCATCCTGATTCAAGCCTTCATAGCTAAACCGATCGCGATCTGAAATCCAGGTTTGGTTAAGCGTTTTATTTTCGCGCGGAACCATACGCATAACTTTGCCATTGCGAGTGTGGGCATACATATTTGAGCCGATACAATCATGCGGTGCAATGGTTGGATATTGATTTAATTCCCATGCACGCGCGGTAAAACGAAACGGCTTGGATGTCAGCGCGCCCACCGGACAAAGATCAATAATGTTGCCAGAAATTTCTGAGCGCATGGCATGACCAACATACGTGCCAATTTCCATGTTTTCGCCACGGCCTGTTGCGCCGAGTTCACGTAGTCCCGCAATTTCATCACCAAAACGGACGCAGCGAGTGCATTGGATACAGCGTGTCATCTCGGTTGCAATCAATGGCCCCAGATTTTCATCCGCGACGGCACGTTTTCCGAAAGTATAAAATGAATCCGCAGAACCAAAGCCCATGCTTAAATCTTGCAACTCACATTCACCTCCCTGATCGCAGATCGGGCAATCGAGTGGATGATTAATCAGTAAAAATTCCATCACCGCTTTTTGCGCGGCGAGTGCTTTCGGTGATCGGGTAAAAATTTTCATTCCAGGCATAACAGGCGTCGCGCAGGCGGGTAATGTTTTGGGGGATTTTTCAACTTCAACCAGACACATGCGGCAATTTGCTGCGATCGACAAATGTTTGTGATAGCAAAATCGCGGGATATAAATGCCCGCTTCATCCGCAACCTGGATGACCATCGTATTGGGTTTTGCTTTTAATGGCTTGCCATCTATTTCTATTTCAATGTCTGACATTCGTTACACCTTACACTTGCCATGTTCTACATGATAAACAAATTCATCAAAAAAATGTTTGAGGAATCCGCCGACAGGCCACGCCGCGGCTTCACCAAATGCGCAAATAGTACGGCCTTCGATATTTTTTGCAACCCGGCGTAAATTCTCAATGTCTTCCAAGGTTCCCTGCCCATGCTCAATTCGATGAACTAAACGATACATCCAGCCGGTACCTTCCCGACATGGCGTGCATTGTCCGCACGATTCATCCATATAGAAATGGGAAATACGCTGCAACATTTTTACCATACAGACAGTTTCATCCATCACAATCACCGCACCTGAACCTAAACCAGAACCCGCTTTTTGAATGGAATCGAAATCCATGTCCAGCGACATCATGACTTCGGCAGGTAACACAGGCATCGATGATCCGCCCGGAATCACTGCTTTTAATTGATTGCCGTTGCGCATTCCACCTGCCATCGCTAATAAATCTTTAAATGGAGTGCCGAGCGGAACTTCATAATTTCCTGGTTTATTGACGCATCCCGTCACACTGAAAATTTTGCAGCCGCCATTATTGGGTTTGCCTAAATTTAAAAACCATTCTGCACCTTTTTCTAAAATGACTGGGACAGAGGCGAATGTTTCGACATTATTGATGGTGGTCGGCTTGCCATACAAACCGCGCGCTGCGGGAAAAGGCGGTTTAAAACGCGGCATGCCTTTTTTACCTTCTAGCGACTCCATCAGCGCCGTTTCTTCACCGCAAATATAGGCGCCAGCGCCCAGGGTACTATAGACTTCAACTTCCACACCGGAGCCCAGAATATTTTTACCCAGAAATCCAGCGCGTCGTGCTTCGTCCAACGCCGCTTCGAAACGTTCAAAAGGTTCATGAAATTCGCCGCGAATGTAGTTATACACCACCGTCGCACCCATGCTGTAACCTGCGATTAACAACCCTTCAATCAATTGATGTGGATTGAAACGCAAAATATCACGATCTTTACAGGTTCCCGGTTCACCTTCATCCGCATTGCAGAGCACGTATTTTTGTCCGGGCGCATCATGCTTGATAAAACTCCATTTTAATCCTGTGGGGAAACCGGCACCGCCGCGGCCACGTAATACCGCTAATTTAAGTGCATCAATAATTTTTTCGGGTGGGGTTTTCTCGCGTAATATTTTTTTCCACTGTGCGTAACCACCTACGCTCTCATAGGTGCTCAGAGTCCATGGCTTGTCTAAATGTAATGTACGAAAACAAATTTCATTTGCCACGACGGTTACTCCAGCTCTTTTAAAATAGCATCGACTTTTTCAGTGTTAAGATTTTCGTAATATTTTTTGCCGATATGAAACAAGGGTGCTGCAGCACAAGCTGCCAGGCATTCGACTTCACGCAACGTAAACTTGCCATCCGACGTTGTTTCATTGATGCCGATTTCCAGACGTTTTTTTAAATGATCCACAATTTTTTGTGAACCGCTCAACATGCAAGAAATATTCGTGCACACATTGATAACGTGCCGACCCACGGGTTTTAAATTATAGAGGGAATAAAATGATACGACTTCGTATGCAGCGATGCGCGGCATATCCAGATAATCAGCGACTGCATTCACCCACTCTTCTGTGAGCCAACCGCCGTTTTCTGTCTGCACAATCATGAGAGCTTGTAACACCCCAGAGCGTTTTTGATCTGCTGGGTAGCGTGTCAGCCAACGATCGATTTCGGCTCGTGCAGTTGCCGAAAGAATGGTTTGATTTGTCTCTGTCATTAGCGATCAATCTCTCCAAACACAATGTCTAAACTCGAAAGCACGGCAACCACATCGGCAATCATATGCCCTCGCACCATTTCCTCCAGTGCAGCCAAATGCGGAAAACCCGCTGCGCGAATTTTTAATCGATACGGTTTATTCGCCCCATCTGAAACGAGATAAACACCAAACTCGCCTTTGGGATGTTCAATTGCGGCATACGCTTCGCCTTCTGGCAAACAATAACCTTCCGTCATTAATTTGAAATGATGAATCAGCGATTCCATATTTTTTTTCATGTCGACGCGCGTGGGCGGGGTAATTTTATGATGATCAGAAATAACGGGACCTGGATTTTTTCGCAGCCACTCAACGCACTGACGAATAATATGATTGGATTGACGCATTTCATCCACGCGCACAAGATAGCGATCATAACAATCGCCATTCACGCCGACTGGAATATCAAAATCCAGTTGATCATACATCGCATAAGGCTGTTTTCTGCGTAAATCCCATTCGACACCGGAACCGCGCAGCATGGGGCCGGTTAGACCCAGTGCAATGGCGCGTTCGGGAGAAATGATACCGATATCAACGGTGCGCTGTTTCCAGATGCGATTATCTGTTAACAGGGTTTCATATTCATTAATTCGTTCAGGAAAACGCGTTGTGAAATCCCAGATGAAATCCAGCAACGATCCCTGACGGTTTGCATTCATCTTGGCAACTTCTTTTTCGTCATGCCAGCGTGAGGGACGATATTGCGGCATTTTAGCCGGCAAATCGCGATAAACACCGCCCGGGCGATAATACGTTGCGTGCATGCGCGCGCCTGACACGGCTTCATAACAATCCAATAACTCTTCCCGTTCACGAAAACAATACAGGAACATGGACATGGCGCCGATATCCAAACCATGTGCGCCTAACCAAAGCAAGTGATTTAAAATACGGGTAATTTCGTCAAATAAAGATCGAATATAAAGTGCGCGTATGGGAGGGACAAGGCCTAACAATTTTTCAATGGCGAGGACGTAACCATGTTCGTTACACATCATGGAAACATAATCCAAACGATCCATGTAACCAATGTTGTGATTGTAGGGTTTGGTTTCCGCCAGTTTTTCTGTTGCGCGATGGAGTAAGCCAATATGTGGGTCAGCGCGAACAACGGTTTCGCCATCGACTTCTAAAATCAAACGCAACACGCCATGCGCCGCGGGATGCTGTGGGCCAAAATTAAAAGTGTAGTTACGAATTTCAGGTGATTTTTCCATTATCTACTATTCTCCGCTCAGATAACGGTGATCACGGCGAATCACTTTGGGCTCTAATATTCGCGGTTGAATGTTGACCGGTTCGTAAATAACGCGCTGGAGTGCTGCGTCGTAACGGGGCTCCACATTCCCGCTTAATGGAAAATCTTTGCGGAAAGGATGCCCGACAAAACCATAATCCGTGAGAATGCGACGTAAATCGGGATGGCCAGTGAACATAATGCCGAATAAATCAAATGCTTCGCGCTCAAACCAATTTGCCGAAGACCAGAGATGGACTACAGACGCCACTTTGGGATTGTGCTGATCAAGAAAAACATGCAATCGGACGCGATGATTATTGCTGAGGGACAATAAATGATAAACGGCTGCATAACGTGGGCGAGTAAGATGCGGATTGTCGATCGCATGACGATCCACTCCGCGTTCAAAACCCGTTGAAGTCGCCGAATGAGTTTCCCATTCTGACAATCCGTAATGTAGATAATCCACACCACAGACATCGATCAGCATTTTAAAATCAAATTCTGTTTCATCACGTAGTGCAACGCACACTTCAAGCAAATGCAGAGGGGCGACATCGATTGTTAATTCACCATACGCAACCTCAGCACCTTGAATTAACTCGGCAAATTGTTCTTTCATCCTGGAACATAATAGTTCAACGTCAGCCATGGTGATTACTCTATCGTTCAATGGTTTTTTTGCGGTTAATTTTATTTTGTAACTGAATCACGCCATACACGAGCGCTTCGGCTGTCGGAGGACAGCCTGGAACATAAATATCGACTGGAACAATACGGTCGCAACCGCGCACAACAGAATAAGAGTAATGGTAATAGCCGCCGCCATTGGCACAGGACCCCATCGAAATAACCCAGCGCGGCTCAGCCATTTGATCGTACACTTTACGTAATGCAGGGGCCATTTTATTGCATAAGGTTCCGGCTACAATCATCACGTCAGATTGTCTGGGACTGGGCCGAAAAATCACGCCAAAGCGATCAAGATCATAACGAGCGGCACCGGCTTGCATCATTTCAACTGCACAGCAAGCTAAACCAAACGTCACGGGCCACAGTGATCCGGTGCGCGCCCAAGTGACGAGCTTGTCTAACGATGTGAGCACAAAACCCTGGTCTTTTAAGCCGATCATTCCCATTCCAAGGCTCCTTTTTTCCACTCATAGATAAAGCCAATCACCAAGAGGCCGAGAAAAATACCCATGGAAGCCAAACCAAACACGCCAATTTTACGAAAGATAACTGCCCACGGAACTAAAAACGCGGTTTCAAGATCAAAGATAATAAACAGGATAGCAACGAGATAATAACGCACATCAAATGGCATTCGCGCGTCATCAAAAGGCGCAAAGCCGCATTCATAAGGAGATGTTTTTTCAGGATTAGGACGCTTGGGACCCAGGAGATACCCTAGCAATGGGACTAACGCACCAAGCAAACCGCCTATGATCATGAAAATTAAAATAGGCAAGTAATTTTCTAACACTCGTTTTCTCCTCAGATGGTGCCGAAGGTGGGACTCGAACCCACACGGCTTGCGCCACCACCCCCTCAAGATGGCGTGTCTACCAATTTCACCACTTCGGCATAATATGTTTTTTTATCCCTATCACCTTAGGATAATGTAGGGTGGGCAAAGCGCAGCGTGCCCACCTTTTTTATTCCAATAACCAAGGTGGGCACGCTGCGCTTTGCCCACCCTACATCTTACTATTGTTTTCCCACTGGTTGCTGACTACTCTGACCCACAGGAATGCTGCTCGGAGAAACCGGCGGTGGAACAGCGTTCTGATCAGCTGGCATAGGGAGCGTTATTTGCTGTGATTGTTTTACCGCACGGCTAGCCAAATAATTTAATGCAATACTTGTAGAGAAAAACACGACTACAAAGCTAATGGTAATTCTTAGCAGGAAGGAACCGGATCCTCTACTGCCAAACACAGTCTGTGATGCACCACTACCAAATGCTGCACCCACTGTCGCGCCCTTGCCCTGCTGAACCAGCACCAGCGCAATTAAAGAGATCGCTGCGAATACATGTAAAATTAATATTAATTGGTACATTTTCTCGCCCTACAATTCATTATCCGTCTATTCTACATTGCCGCCTGGCAAATTGCTAAAAAACCTTTCGCATCGAGTGATGCGCCGCCTACCAAGCCGCCATCAATATCAGGCATCGCGAACAATCCCTTGGCATTATCGGCTTTTACGCTGCCGCCATACAGTAACCGCATTCCTTGGCTAATATCAGCATTATATTGCGCCAATAAATTCCGAATAAATGCGTGAACTTCTTGCGCCTGCTCAGGCGTTGCGGTTAAACCCGTCCCGATCGCCCATACAGGTTCATAAGCAATGACTGTATGGCGAAAGGCGTCAATGCTAACAGCTTCTATGACAGATGCAAGCTGTTGTTGAATGATATTCTCGGTTTGTCCTTCTTGGCGCTGTTCTAGCGTTTCGCCTATGCATAAAATGGATTGCAAGCCAAACTGCTGAGCCGCTCTGAATTTTGCAGCGATTAAATTGACATCTTCATGAAACAACATACGCCGCTCTGAATGCCCTACCAACACATATTGGCAGCCATAATCAACCAGCATGGGCCCTGAAACTTCACCGGTAAACGCTCCTGCATTTCCCAAGTAAAGATTTTGCGCGCCCCAGGCAATCAAACTTTCTGCCAGAATTTCTTCCGCTTGCTGCAAATGGACAAAACTGGGAAACACAACAACATCAACCCCAGAAAGCGCAGCCGCGCCATTTTTAATGGAATCCAGCAGCTCACGCGCTTCACGACGAGAGCCATTCATTTTCCAATTACCTGCAACCATTTTTTTACGCATAGTCGTAGTGTCCAATTAAAGTGGCGATGATTGTAAATGAATGAAGTGGGATGTGACAAGAAAATAGAAATATTTATGTATTCACACCACCTGCGACTCAATCCACTCATAAATCTCAACCGTCTGCGGCACGCATTTCATGCATGTTTTTCCGCATCCCGGCTCTTGAGTAAATTTTCGAATACAACCCTTACGCGTCCAGTGCATCATCATGTTACGCAGCAATTCCGATTCGCAATTAAAATGCGCGCATAATTTCGCAAGACTTGCGATTTTAACCTGCATTAAATAATTTTTAATTTCGAGCAAGCTCATGCTGCCTCCATCGATTGCGGCTGGAAGATTCCGCATAAATTCGCATACTGAAAACGCTTAAATACAAAACGGTGGCAACACCTGCTGTCCAGCAAAGCGAAACAAGAGGATGACCCGCGAAGGTTGCGATTTGGTAAAAGCCAACAGCAACACAATAAGCCGTGCCCGTTGACCAAAACACGGAAAATACAGCCCAGCCGCGATGGACTTCCCGCAGCATAGCTGCTGTGGTTGAAACACAAGGGAAATACAGCAGCACAAATAACAAATACGCAATCGCACCTATCTGACCATCAAAACGCTGATACATCAGCCCATAGACACTTTGCGACAACGTATGCACCGGCGCCTTTGCTAACACAGGATTGCCGAGTGAACTGCCCAATTGGCTTAAATTAGTGGGAATGGACAATACCGCTTCACGCAATCCGCCCCAGAAACTAAATGCATCTGCATGCATCGACGCAAAATGACCCACCTGACTGTAAATCGTATTTAATGTCCCAATCACCACTTCTTTTGCCAACACGCCCGTGACTAACCCAACCGTCGCTGGCCAATTATCCTGATGAATTCCCATGGGCGCGAATAAAGGTGTCAGGAAACGGCCGAGTGCTGAAAGCAATGAATTCGCATCACCCTCACCTGCGTTAATTGAACCATCCAAATTCAATGCATTTAATGCGCCGATCAAAATACAAATCGGTACAATTAATTTACCCGCGCGCACGACAAATCCTTTTAATCTTTGCCACGCATGCAGCAACAATGTCTTAACATGTGGGATATGATACGGTGGCAACTCCATCACTAACGGTGCAGGATCGCCTTTCAACATTGTTTTACGCAACATTAATCCAGTCAGCATCGCCATGACAATGCCTATGATATACAGCAGAAAAACAACATTCTGGCCACCGACTGGAAAAAATGCGGCGGTAAATACAGCATAAATTGCCAATCGCGCGCCGCACGACATAAATGGACTCATCATGACAGTGAGAATGCGATCACGCTTGTTTTCTAGTGTGCGCGTCGCCATCACAGCCGGCACATTGCAGCCGAAGCCGACAATCATAGGCACAAATGATTTTCCTGGGAGCCCCAGTGCACGCATGACGCGATCCACCACAAAGGCTGCACGCGCCATGTAACCGGAATCTTCTAAAAACGCGAGAAACAAAAACATGGCGCCAATCACGGGAATAAACGTAATGGTAGTGTTAATCCCTTTACCGACACCATTGGCCAACAATGCCGTGAGCCAAGTGGGTAACCCTAAGGCAGTTAAGCCATGCGCCATTCCTTCCACAAAAATCGTGTTGCTACCAATATCAAAAAAATCTTGGAATGCGCCGCCAATATTGATCGAAAAGAAAAACATGCAATACATCATGAATAAAAAAATAGGAATGCCTAGCACGCGGTTTAAGACAATGCTATCGATGCGTGCAGTCCAGGTTTTTTGTGACTCGGTATTTTTAATCAGACAACGGGTCAGTAGATTTTGAATAAAACGATAACGCATGTCGGCGAGTAAAATATCGGGATCTTCATTGAGAGCCGTGCGAATGTTTTGTTGCTGCTCTGTGACGTAGGGAAACACAGAAGCATCCACCAAGCTTCGAGCAAACACATCATCTTCTAATAAACGAATGGCTAACCATTCATGCTGTTCATCAGGATTCGTCAATTTCTTTGAAATATTTTTAACAGCCAAATCGATAGGATCTGCAGCAGGCACACGACATGTGGTAGGGCTCAGATGAGACGAGTTAATGACAGCTTGTTTTAATTCTTTAATTCCTTTCCCTTTATTGGCTTCCAGCGGGACTACCACACAACCTAATTCGTTCGTCAGCACATCCAGCAACACTTGCATACCACGCTTTCGTGCCACGTCCATCATGTTGACGGCGATAATCATGGGCACGCGCATTTCAATTAATTGCAGGGTGAGATAAAGATTTCGCTCGAGATTATTAGCGTCAAGGACATTGATAATCAGATCCGCGTTGCGATTTAAAATATATTCGCACGCGATGCGTTCATCGATGGAAGACGATTCATTCACGATGGTAAGTGAATAGACTCCCGGCAAATCAACTACTTCTACCGAGGTATCTTGATATTTGAAAACCCCCGTTTTTTTATCCACGGTGACGCCGGGCCAATTACCCACTTTCTGACGCGCGCCGGTTAAGGCGTTAAATACGGTGGTTTTTCCGGAATTAGGGTTGCCGACTAAGCCGATGGTAAGCGAATTCATGCTATCACCTGCTCGATTTTCAAAATATTCGCTTCATTTTTACGTAAACTCAAAGCAAAACCGCGTACAGTGATTTCAATAGGGTCGCCCAGAGGTGCGATGCGTGAAATGATAAACTCAGTGCCAGGCAATAAGCCCATGGAAATTAAACGATGACGATACAGTGATTCGCCTGACTGGATGTTAATAATCCGGCCTTTGCTGCCCATTTTCATTTCGCTTAGTTGCATGGAGTTCCCTAGGGTCTCATATTTCAAGCAAGTATCACCCCTCCTCTCCAAGCTGTCAATACAATTGAGAATTATTCTCATTACCAATACAAAGATAAGTTATTCGTATCCTTTTCAAATTATCGGGTCATGTTATGCTACGTCCATAGTTTGACAGAGTGCACTTTGTGCTCCATACTATACGTATTCAATACGTATTCTAGAGGTTGTTTATGCATAAAAAACTTACCATTAGTATCGATGAAAAGGTTTATGAAGGTCTTTATGCCACCATTGGAGAGGGCAAAATCAGTAAGTTCATCGAAAATTTAGTCAAACCACATGTGTTACATCAAGATTTAGCACAAGCTTATCGAGAAATGGCTTCAGATGAGGAAAGGGAACATGAGGCAATCGCTTGGAATGAAGGGATCATAGGAGATCTGAACGATGCTGAGAGGTGAGGCGTGGTGGGTAGACTTCAATCCATCAATTGGTGGAGAAACTCAAAAAGTAAGGCCAGCAATCATTGTAAGCAATGATACGTCTAACAGAGCATTGAATCGTGTGCAGGTAGTGCCCGCCACTAGCAATACAGCAAAATGTTTTCCATGTGAAGCTTATATTGAAATTGACGGGAAAATTAGCAAGGCAATGGCGGATCAATTGGCAACTGTTAGTAAGCTACGGCTCAAGAAAAAAATAGGGAAGATATCTGAACAGAATATGTCAGATATAGAGCGTGCCATTAAAATACAGCTTGGCTTTTAGCTCGCGTTGCACAGCTTTTCCAGTGAGAGCAAGGAAGGTTTTTTTCTCCCAAGTGTGGCTCTGTTTTTAAAATATCTCGAATTTTTTGCTGTCTTAATCCAAGATTTCATTTCTGATTCAGCTTCTTTTAAAGCTTCTTCGTAAATGTTCAGACCCCTTGACTCTGCGTCGTTGGAGGAGCATTTTTTGCGACGAGGCAATCCAGAAATTATCCAGATTATCTAGCTCTGGATTGCTTCGTCGCAAAGCCAAGGGATCTGAACACTTACGTTGGGTCATGGGGCGACTTGACTCCATTGATCACTGAGAATCATCAAGAGCAGTTTGAATTGCCTCCACTTCTTCACGAGTTAAGCCGGTATCCTCAATCACTATGTCTGTAGATACTCCACGTCTAAGCTGTTTTTTTGCCATTTCTCTTTTTTCTTCAATCCTCCCTTCAGCTCTCCCTTCAACTCTACCTTCAGCTCTCCCTTCAGCATATTTATCAATCATCAGCGTTTTTTCGCGCCGGATTTGATCCCAATAGCCTTCATATACAGACAATTCCCCTGGTGTATAAGCAGCCTCCTCCGCCAATTGAATCGCTTGTGCTATTTCCGGAACCTCTAGCAGTTCACGAGACACTGATTTGGTTTTCTCATCAATTTCACGCAAAAACCGCAACCATAAGAGTCTTAACTTTTTTTCATCAGGAGAATGTATGGGGAATTTTGGCAATTCAATAAAAATGAGTTGTAAATGCTCAATCACATCGCTGTCTAAATCACCTTTCTTGACAAGTTGATAGTGATGGTACCACTCAGGACTTGTCTTTTCATAAATCTCAGCCACTAAGCCCAATCCATAAACAGGCTGGAGCAAATGATAGTCTTCACCACTATTTAATTGTTTGACCAAGGCTTGGCTTGTTCCAAAGAGCAATCGATTTCTAAAACTGTCTGTCCAATTCATTTGCATTTCAACAATAAATATTCGTCCTTTTGCATCCTTACATTTCACATCCGCAATTGTGCGCTTAAACTCGGGAATCAGCGGCACTTGTTCTGTAGGCAAATAACTTAATTCAACAATGGGACGGTCTGATGATAAAGGAAGCACTGCATTTAAAAAATGCATCAATAAATGGGGATGATCGCCAAATATTTTTTTAAACACAACATCCGCTTTAGGGTCAAGATAACGTAACATGATTTTTATTTATTCCTATGAATCATTCGATAACATGATGGGCATTATATTATAACTGATGAGATAGTTGGATCTTTTTGAACTTTAACTGCCAATTTAAGAATTCGCGAAGAAATGAACTTAAATGGCAGTCAGTGTTCAGAGGAATTTTAAAGTTGGGTCATGGGGCGACTTGACCCCACTGATTGATGAATCGGTTACTGAGAATCATCAAGAGCAGTTTGAATTGCCTCCACTTCTTCACGAGTTAAGCCGGTATCCTCAATCACTATGTCTGTAGATACTCCACGTCTAAGCTGTTTTTTTGCCATTTCTCTTTTTTCTTCAATCCTCCCTTCAGCTCTCCCTTCAACTCTACCTTCAGCTCTCCCTTCAGCATATTTATCAATCATCAGCGTTTTTTCGCGCCGGATTTGATCCCAATAGCCTTCATATACAGACAATTCCCCTGGTGTATAAGCAGCCTCCTCCGCCAATTGAATCGCTTGTGCTATTTCCGGAACCTCTAGCAGTTCACGAGACACTGATTTGGTTTTCTCATCAATTTCACGCAAAAACCGCAACCATAAGAGTCTTAACTTTTTTTCATCAGGAGAATGTATGGGGAATTTTGGCAATTCAATAAAAATGAGTTGTAAATGCTCAATCACATCGCTGTCTAAATCACCTTTCTTGACAAGTTGATAGTGATGGTACCACTCAGGACTTGTCTTTTCATAAATCTCAGCCACTAAGCCCAATCCATAAACAGGCTGGAGCAAATGATAGTCTTCACCACTATTTAATTGTTTGACCAAGGCTTGGCTTGTTCCAAAGAGCAATCGATTTCTAAAACTGTCTGTCCAATTCATTTGCATTTCAACAATAAATATTCGTCCTTTTGCATCCTTACATTTCACATCCGCAATTGTGCGCTTAAACTCGGGAATCAGCGGCACTTGTTCTGTAGGCAAATAACTTAATTCAACAATGGGACGGTCTGATGATAAAGGAAGCACTGCATTTAAAAAATGCATCAATAAATGGGGATGATCGCCAAATATTTTTTTAAACACAACATCCGCTTTAGGGTCAAGATAACGTAACATGATTTTTATTTATTCCTATGAATCATTCGATAACATGATGGGCATTATATTATAACTGATGAGATAGTTGGATCTTTTTGAACTTTAACTGCCAATTTAAGAATT
>Ga0207089_1045_pt2 | contig 28685 bp, 33 predicted proteins | sample Alteio_BWMinHeat_49_FD_153571 | JGI IMG/M metagenome (GOLD analysis project Ga0207089, IMG submission 153571) | Enriched cells from forest soil in Barre Woods Harvard Forest LTER site, Petersham, Massachusetts, United States -... | ecosystem: Environmental > Terrestrial > Soil > Temperate forest >...
GCAAACATGATATTATATGAAAAAATGGTTTAACAAACAGTTTAGGTCAATTCATTTTTCCATTTACTTCAAAAATATTCTCAAACTTTTCATCTAAAATGTTTATCAATTTATGTTTGCAATAAAAAATTTGTAACTAGTCTCACAGGACTAGAATCAAAAATCCAGACTATTAGTATTCCAAGTGTCTATTTTATATTCCAGCTAAATTTGCTTCTAATGGAAACAAGTATTATTGAAATTAATCCTATTGTCAAAACCAAAACTGAAACTGGTCCAAACTCTGGGGTAGCAGCACCTGATGTCGGATTCTGTGTATTTGTTAAAGCTGTAGAATTATCTTGTATAGTTGCAAAAGGATTACTGGAATTGTCTTGTGGCATTGCAGAAGGGTCGGTGTAATTATATTGTGGAATTGCATTAGGATCAGTGGAATTATCTTGTGACATTGCATAGGGATCAGATGGGTTGCCTACACCGGTGGTATCTGTTTGTGCAAAAGCAGAACCAAGAATAAAATCAGTAATGTTACTTTCATTTGTAGTCATGTAATTTGCAAGACCTAGAACCAAGACAGCGCTTAGAACTAACGCTGCTCTTGCTGTCAGAATCATGAAAGTGTCTTCTCGTTAACATATTTAAAATTTGGTTAACAATGATATGTATGACATTGTAGTACGTCAAATAAAATCTAAAATTAAGATTAAAAGCCAAACATAAATTTTTCATCATTTAAATATTTCTCAGGATTGAAACTAAGCATAGTTACGCAATACATTATATCTACAAATTATAATTTCGAGCAATGAAGCAAAACATAAACTCACAAAACAACCACATGACATCTAGCAAATCTAAAATGAGTCTGAAAGCAGTATCAGGCTTTGCAATCGTAGTATTGCTGCTTGGTTTTGCAGCTCATCCATTAGATTCTGTATTGGCTCAAGTCGGAGTCAACACTACTGTTTCAGGTAGTGTAAGTACAAACGGCCCCAACATTCACGCAAAGGCACAGATCAATCACCAAGCTTGGGTGACACTACAACAAGCTTTCCAGCTTGATAGACAGACATATCAAGATGCTGCCACGACTGCACAAAATGCTTACCAACAATCAATACAAACTGCACGCTTTAATCACCAGCAAACTGAACAAAGCGTCTGGCAGACTTTCAAGACTGCAAGAGATGGGGCACTTGATACCTATAAGACATCAATAAAAAGCGCACATGGAAATGTTCAGGCAATCATTGTTGCAATGCAAGCAAGGGACACAACAATTACTGCTGCTACTTTAACAAGAGCATCTGCAGATATGAATAATGATGTAGCAAGAGACAAAGCAATTACATCTACAGAATTGGCAAGAGCCAATGCAGAAATTGCAGCCGCAGTAACCAGAGATACTAACGATGGTGCTGCCAAGCAAACATATGATTCTGCAATTGGAGCAAACAGTACAATTACTACAAGAGACCAGACGATCTGGAATACTCATGTAACATATGATCAAGCTATCGGTGCTGCACGAGTGACCAAAATCAATGCAGATGGAAATACAACTGTGACTTTTGATCAAGCCATAGGTGCTGCACAGCAAACAAGAATTACTGCCATGGAAAGTGCAGACCAAACTAGAGACGGTGCATATAGTACAAATCCAAAGATAGATGCTCAAAATAACGCTGCAATGGCAACCGCTGCTGGAAATGCAAATGTAGCATTTGATCAGTCAGCAGGAACGGCAGCACAAGCTAGAGCAACTGCCAATTGGAGTGCATTACAATCTAAAGATCAATCAGATGCAAATGCAGAAGCTGCGATGTATACCACAATTGCAGGCGCATACCCATAAAGATAAAAATCCATTTTACGGCGTGATTTTTATTTTTTTCTTTTTCATCCTATGATTTTAAGTAATACCACAAAATAAAAAAATAAAAAAATAAAAAATTAAGGAAAAGGAGTTTTGTAGAGAGAGTATAACAGGACTAAAACCCTGTGACTTGTGAGAGTCTAATAATTTTAGTACACTCTAACAATAGATGTGGCTTTGTATATGTCCATTGTATACTGCCCGAATTCCAGCTATATCGCAAAATGATATGTAAGAATTTTCCATATAAATATCAGGATTCATCAAATCATAAGGGACAGTTGAATGCCCCAAGCCCAATGCATGTCCAAATTCATGACGAACTATTTCCGAGATCTCGTTATTATTTAGACTGTTTATATCATAAATGGTTATGCTGGATTGTAATACCTCGTAGTTGGTTTGGCTTACCGAATTTGTATAGCCATTGTATCCATTGGGATTTTTTTTGTTTGTGAGTTTTATTATTATCTTATCAAATTTATCCTTGGATTCACTTATATCAAATTTTTGTGGTACGACAAGACCAGGCTGATTTCCTAAATTGCTTAATGCTCCTTGCCAACCTTTGTAAAGTCTTTGACCATCATTAGTAAGATAATCACTAGACACGATAGCGCTTTTAACAGCCTCTATTTTTGTAGAAGGAATGGTTGTTTCCAAAACTAATCCTACATGAATTATTTTGGCATCTCTTAGAGATAAGGGTAAAAAGGTCTGTAATGTATAATGGGATTCTTGAGCGATTGCAATGCTGGGAATAAAAAATAGCATGAATGCCACAAGTATCCACGAAAATCGCACGGAATCTTTAGTCTGTTCTGTTAAAATCAACCTGCATGTAATATTTTGAAAGGACATATTTACAAAAGTAAAAAAACTCTTACTTGAGAATTTTTTTTATGCAAAAAAATAGGTTTGAGCCAGATTATTTGAAATATTCCCTTTTGATCATTTGTATATGTTTATTCAGTTTTTTAAAATTATATTGTTGTCTTTGAGATTGATTGATACGCCGTAACCACGAAGGAGTTTAACGTTATAGTGGTTTTGCTTTCCTTTTAGAGTCATGATAACGATCGTATTATCTTGTCTCTAAATACAATCACTGCCCACGCTGATAACATCAAAATAAGATAAGGTTCAATTCCCCATAATGTTGGTCGTAGCTCACCCAGAACACTTAGTGGTGTAGTTGGATACATAAAGCTGGAATTTAATGACGGAATGAGTTCACCAAGCAAACTTGTAATTATCAGGATGAATGAAAAATTTGCTACTGCCAAACCGATCAAAATAATCAAGATAACATAGCCACGTTTCACATGATCTTAATTGTTTTATTGCTTTAGAAGTTTACGACGACAGCATGTTTTCAAGCGTAAAGTGGGGGTAAACCATTTTTACTGATTGTCAGTGAATTCCTTTGCTGTTAATCAAAATAGAAGTTGGGAAAGGAGTTTTGTAGCGAGTCTTACAGGACTCTAATCTTCAGTGAGTTCAGACCTGTGAGAGTCTGGACTAGAAAATATTGATTCTAAAATTATGAATGAGTCAATGTCAATTTCATTGAATTATTTTGAGACAAGACATAAAATGTTAATATGCACAGTATAAATTTTATAAAATTAATATAACGATAAATAAATTTTAAAAAAATAATCTTTTTTCCAAAAGTGGAAGATCATCTTTAAATAAATACGAAATATTACTAATCAGGGTTTGGTATGAAAAGCAGCAATGGGAAATATGTTTTATTTGTCTTGATGTTTAGTATGTTATTATTAATAGGTCCACTTTCTGGCATACATGCATTTGCTTCAATTGGTAACAACGGAGATTCTAACAATGGAAACAATAAGAATGGAGATCCTAATAATGGACTTCCTAACAATGGAAACAATAAGAATGGGAATCCTAACAATGACAAGGACAAAAATTTTCCAATTTTAACTGGTACAGGTGCACCATCAAATAAACTGGGTCATGATGGTGACTTGTATATTGACAATTCAAACCATAACTATTATCAAAAAGACAATGGCAAATGGATTCTGCAAGGTAATCTGGGCGGTCCAGCAGGAGCTGCCGGTCCAGCAGGTCCACAAGGTCCAGTAGGACCAGCTAGTACAATTCCAGGTCCAGCCGGTCCAGCAGGTCCACAAGGTCCAGTAGGACCAGCTAGTACAATTCCAGGTCCAGCCGGTCCAGCAGGTCCACAAGGTCCAGTAGGACCAGCTAGTACAATTCCAGGTCCAGCCGGTCCAGCAGGTCCACAAGGTCCAGTAGGACCAGCTAGTACAATTCCAGGTCCAGCCGGTCCAGCAGGTCCACAAGGTCCAGTAGGACCAGCTAGTACAATTCCAGGTCCAGCCGGTCCAGCAGGTCCACAAGGTCCAGTAGGACCAGCTAGTACAATTCCAGGTCCAGCCGGTCCACAAGGTCCAGCCGGTCCAGCAGGTCCACAAGGTCCAGCATTTTCTGGTTCTCAGTTTCACCTAGACTTTGGTAATACTGAATTTGGTAGTCATCCATGTTCGGTAACTATTACAACAGGTTACTTGCAGCAAGGTGGAATTAAGACATCAATGATAAATTACATAAATGGTAACCCTGTTTATGGACAACTAGCATATGCAGATGGAGACCCATTTGTTGGCGAAGCTGAATTATTTCCATACAACTTTATACCACATGGATTCATTCATGCCGACGGATCACTTTTGCCAATAAATCAAAATCAAGCCGTCTTTTCCCTTCTTGGTACTACCTATGGGGGAGATGGAATAACTACATTTGCAGTGCCTGATCTTAGATGCATGGAGCCACCACATATGGAATATGGTGTAGCCCTATTTGGCATCTTCCCATCAAGAAACTAGCCAAGAATTAAAAACTAAAACCCTATTTTCATTTTCTAACAAATAGTACCTATCTATATTTTGATAAAATATTGATTATCGGATAAGGAAGACAGTGCCTGTTTTAGATTATACTTGGGGTGGCTATTTTATATTGACACAAGAAACTCAATAAATATTTCAAGAAAAATTTTGGAATAAAATCCTAAATAGATTAATGGGACTAGCAACTCTGATGAAAAGAAATTATCTGACAATATCACTATTTTTTATTGTATTTTTAACATGGATATTTTCAGTTCAATATTCTGATGCACAAATTAATGCAGGCAATTCTAGCTCTAGCCAAAATCAAAATGGCTATTATGTTCAACCAACTGTTTCTAGTGGAATACTAAACATAGCATCTGTTACAGTAAACTATCAAATGAGAGGAGGCTTGATTCTTAACGCAACATTAGACAAAGATATTAAATCTATCATTTTAGAAGTTGAAGGTTACAACACTACGTTATCGCCTGATGCATATGGTCCTCATTATTTGGAATTATGGATTCCGCACAAGCTATTAGATACTCAATCAAGAGGCAATTTCACAATATCTATCAATGGTCAAGTTGTTGCAGCAGATCAGGCACAGGAGAATATTGAACCTCGCTGGATTGTAATGAAATATCAGACAGGAAATAACATAATAGGTATTATTGGGACTAGAACTGTTTATGATCTTACTAGTTCTGCAAATCCTGCACCAAATCAACTTGGACCAAGTGCGTCTCCAACTATAAACAATCCACAATCAACTACAAACAATAATCCATTTTCTGTAGAACTGATATCTGTAATTGTTTTTGCTATCGCAGTTATAGTTGCTGCAATAACACTGGTCCGTAGCTTAGTGAATAAAAAGGCAAGACTACATTTGGAAATTGTAAAATCATATATCTCCAAATCTAATGGTGATAGTGCTACAATTGTTGTCGAATTGAAAATACATAACAAAGGAGGAGTTCGTACAACAATCCATGAACTGGCATGTAAAGTCAAGGTAGACGATAAAGAAATTGAAGTAAGAGATGACAACAAATCAATAATGCAAGTAGATTTTCATTCAACTGCCATTTCTGAACCTATAAAATTTTCACTATCAAATAGTCTGCATATTGACCCAGATTCTGTAGATGAAATCACTTTAATTGTAAGGCATACTTACGGTGTAGAAAATATGGAACATGTACACATGGATAAAGACGACAAATCAGACAGTGGCGTTTATCACAATAACGACAAAAAATAAACAAAATAAAAATTAAGTAAGGAATTTTGGACACAAAAGAACCCTAGACCAGTTCACATGAAACACATCAGAATGTCAGGCGATATGAACAATAACAAAATGGAAAGATTGAACGGAGAGTTTAGAGACAGAGAAAAGGTGGCTAGAGGTCTAAAGAAGGATGATTCACCTTTGATTAATGGTTATCAGATATTTCATAACTATATCAGACCGCATATGAGCTTGGATGGGAAAACACCTTCGGAAGCTTGTGGTATTAAAATCGAAGGAGATAACAAGTGGATTACATTAATACAAAATGCACGTAAGCATGGTAAAAATTAGTCCACTTCAATCTTGTTTTCTTCAATTAAATCATATTTTGTTTCGACTAACATGGGCAAACGATCTACAAGAGAAATTAAATCAGGAAATGGAAAAGGTATATGAAACAAATAATCCATTAGAAGAATCTAATCGAATTAACGCTCAATCTGTGATGATTCTTGATTATATTTTATTAAATTTAGATCAACTATTAGAAATACACGATACACAATTAGGTAAAGTTTTGAAAGAAATAGATTTTGTAGATTTATTAAAACATTTGAAAAATCTTTGGGTTCCGATTAATGGGTTAAGGGGAAAAATTGTTTTGTGGAGAAATAACTATGTTGCACACAGCGTAAATCAAGCTATAAATTTTCATTCTTTAAGTGAAATAGATCCAGACTATAACAACACGATAAAGAAAACTTTCTTTGCATCAAGATTAGCAACTTTGTATATATCCACAATATTCTCTAATCTTAATTCTGATTATAAAATTGCGATTTCTTCAGGAAAATTAAGAATAGAATTGCATGGTGGCAAATGGGCATGGAATGATTTTACTTCAGATTGGGAAAAAATGAAGAAAAATGAACGTGAATTGAAAGAACAAACTGATAAAATATTACAGAAAAACGGTTACAAACCAACGGTTAGATTAGAATTTCGTAGCGTACCAATGTAGAATTCATTATGTCCCGACAAAAAACAGAGAGAACTATGTCCCACCATCAGAACAGAACCTAAAATAATTATACTTATTACAAACCCATATCATACTGGCAAAATTAAACTGGATTCAGACCTGTGAGAGTCCAAGATCATATGCCAATTGATTTTATGGATAGGGATTCGTTATTTTTATCTGAGATGTTACGTTCTTTATATCAGCGGTGACATTTTTTGCTCCTGCTACAACATCCTTACCTTGGACCTTGGAAGCTGCATTCTCGGTGGCATTAATGTATTTGTCAACTGTGGGCTGTGCTAGTTGAAATATGTTTGTAAAGATAGCTATGACAACTATCGCAGCTACTACGACTACTATTCCTATAGCTACTCCCTTTTTGCTCATAGTAATTTGTCACCATTTTTCTATTATATACTTTGATGAATCTCATCATAGAAATAAAGACTGGACGCGTGAGGAAGATGTTTTTTAGAATTGCCTTCTTCCAATCACATATGAAGATCAAGAAGCAAATTAAGGAATTTACTATTGCTCATTTTTGGATCTTTGTTAGTTGCAATTTTTGCAGCTTTTACAAATCTCATAAACGTTTTCAAATCTATGGTTATGGTTTTGTATCCTTTTCGCGGCAATTGATCTTTGAGGGAAGAATCTGCGTATTTATCAGTTTAATTGCATGAAAAAAATATATGTATATGTATGTGTATATGTGTTCTAATGCAAGTTTATATCAATACAGTTCAATTACTTTCCCAAAAGCCAGAATACCTCAAGACGCTTCAGCTGGCAGTACAAAAAGAAGAGGAGAACCTGTCCAACAAACAATACCTGGGATGGCAGTGGTTTGACGTGGAGACTCATCCAGCAAAACTCATGAATCTTATTACAAGCAGCATTGCCAAAGTGAATTTCAAATCAAACAACTCCACATGTTACCTTCTTAAGAATATAGAATCTGTCAAACGAGCTATTAAGCGCTAATAGGCTTAACATTCGTGTTAGTTTCATAGACTGGTTAGTCATCTGAAAGTGTTGATGCAAATATTCTGCCTTTCGTAGTCAAACCAACATTAATCTTGGATTTATCAATTGTTGATTCAACAAGACCTTTTTTCTCTAGCCAAACAATATGCTTTGCAAGTCTGGTATAGTTTACATTGATATTAAGTGATAAACTGGTCTTTACATTCGGGCCTTTTTCTGTCATGGTTTTTAATATGCGCGACAAAATTTTCATGCTTGGTTCAAAGCCAGGTTCAATTTTTTTATTCTTAACGATGTCTATAGTTTTCGAATGTTTTTCCATCTGATCTAATATTTGTCCCGGACAATCTTATATTCGTACCGGACAATTTTATATAAGTTATATGTTCATAAAATGTAAATTATTTAAAAATAGAACTTTAATTTTGTAAAAATTTTCTTAAAATAAAAAATTGGGAGAGTTTTGTAGTGAGTCTTTACAGGACAAACAGCAGGATTCAAATCCGTAATGGTCTGCATCTAATTTCTTGAAATCAATTCAAAAATAAAGTTTAGAAAACTTTGTGTGGACCCAGGAGGATTTGAACCTCCGCCTCCACGTTTGCACGCGGCATCACTACTACTAGACCATGGGCCCAGAGTGCGTCTTCGTTTCATCAATTAAATAAGTGTTTGACTATCTTTTCCTGAGAAATTCTAAAGAATAAAAAATTGGGAAAGGCGTTTTGTAGCGAGTCTTATTAGTTCCGAGCCTACAATTTATCAGCAATCCCTAAAAGCATACTATACAACTTAAACCTAGATTGCATTTTTGGTCAGGATATTATTGTCTAGATGACAGAGAAGATGGCGTATCGGATCTTTCAAAGTATATGGCAATATCGGATGTTATTACGATTGTCTCAGATTTAGGAAATAAAATTCCAGACAAATCATGGATGCTTTATCTTCTTGAATTATTTAACAAACAGCACATTCCTGTTGAACTTAACCTCATTTGTTCATTTAATGATGACGGTAAATTTCATGCAATATTTGAAGGTGAAAACAAATATGAATTTAAGATAAAACCAACAGTAGGAAATTCATATCTGCGTCAAATAATCATAGAGTCATCAAAACAAAGAATTGGTTACCATCTAAAAGATGAAATTTCTGGTCAGACTGATTCCTTCTTCTTTGATATGGATGAAAACTCATTTGATTTTTCCATATCAAAACATTTCACAGGTCTTGAATGGCACAACAGAGTAGGAAACATGCCTTATCCAATAAGATATGAAGTTGAAATATCAAATCTTGCCTATGGCATAAATGACAATGCTGATTTAGAATCTGTAGCATATTTTCCATATAATCAATTACTGTCTGATAATGGAGGTTTTGCAAAAGAATACCCTGTATCTTTTCACAATTTTGAGACTCGAAATGGATTTATCACTTACAGAATTGGCTCTGGCAAGCATCACATGGGGATCGTAAATAAATTCTTCAAGTCACATCTATAACAAAATGAAAACTCTACCTCTCTTTTAAGAGAGGGTACTAAACCAAGTAATGAAAAACACAAGAGACTGCAAAAGATGCAAGACAGAATTTGGTGATCAAAATGGTTATCCTGTATGCAATTACTGCCTATATTGTATGATTGGGAATGATTAAAATCAAAAGAGCTTATGAAAAGCCGTCCAACGATGATGGATACAGGATACTTGTTGACAGATTATGGCCAAGAGGAGTCACCAAAAATAAAGCAAGAATTAATCTGTGGTTAAAAGAAGTATCCCCAAGTAACGATCTGAGAAAATGGTTTTCCCATGACTTGGAAAAATGGGATGAGTTTAAGAAAAGATATCATATCGAACTAAAGAAGAAAAAAGAACTATTACAAAAAATAAAAGAGATTGAAAAAGAAAACAAGATAATAACTCTGGTTTATGCAGCAAAAGATGATGTGCATAACAATGCAGTATTTCTTTTAGAAGTGCTGAAAAAACTGAAAAGCCTACGGGGCCTAAAATAAGACCATGATAGTAATCGAGTCTTAATAGACTCAAACCAAGAATTACCTAAAAAATTATTAACACGACTTGTGGGTTTTTATAATCAAAAAACAAAATGAGTATCATGATAGATCCACCCCGTATCAAGAAAATTCTTGTGCCATTAGATGGCTCGAAAAATTCCTTGCGGGGATTAAGTAAAGCAATTTATCTGGCAAAAGAACATGAAGCAACCCTTACTTTCATCTACGTTGTACATCATATTATAAAAAAAGAACAAAAAATTGTTAGAGAAAAAGGAATATCACAAGACACTCCGACATTCATGTTAAATGCAGAAATGATTGCCAAAAAGAATGGAATCTCTTCTTATGGTAGAGTAATGTCTGGGGATCCTGGACATACAATAATCGAATATGCTAACATTCACGGTATGGACTTGATTGTGATAGGGGCAAGAGGACTTGGCACCTTTAAGAAAATCTTTCTTGGAAGCGTGTCAAGCTACGTATTACACAAATCAAAGATTGCAGTAATGCTAATCAAATGATGAGTTTTTATGATAAACTTTTGTGTAATCGTGAACAACTGACAACTTGACAATACACAAAACTAGTATCCTCGTTTACTAAGCCAGTCTGACACAATTTTGTTTGCAAGTTCATTTGGATGTATATCTTGACGGCGTGACTGTACACCTAGTCCACGTGTTTTTCTCTTTGATAACCTTAATGAAACATTTTGTTGTAATGCCAATGATCTTGCCTTTTTCATTATCCTTTTGTGGGATAAATTTGGATTGTGTGCTAATACCTTAAGATATCGCTTTTTTGTTTGTGGTTCAAGTTCTGATATTTGATGTGCAATTTTAACTGCTTTTGAAACATCTGGGATAATTTGATGTAACTTTGTTGCACTATCCCTTGAGATTGTCTTTGGCACAAGTTCTTTTAGCTTGTCTGGTACTCCTGCAAAACCGTGGTATTTCTTGAATGTCGACATTGAAAGCCCCAATGACTGGGCAGCCTTTGACTTGCCCATCTGTTCTGCCAAAAATGCACACGCATCAGCCATATCCTTTACATTCATGTTTTTGCGATGAATGTTTTCAACAACAGAAGCTGCCTTGGCATCTGGGGTATCATATTCTGTTTTTCTGGTCAAGACTAAAACAGGAATCTTTTTTGCACCCAGTCTTTTCAGTGCAGCCAATCTCCGTTGTCCTGACATCAAAAGATACCTGTTTCCCTCTCTTTGTACCATTGGGGGATTTTGCAGTCCCTCGGTTTTAATTGACTTTGATAGTTCTGAAATTCCAACTCTGTCCAGCTTTCTTGCCTGCGCCTCTTTCCAGACCTGAATCTGTTTTATTGGAATTTCCTTTAAACGATAGGAAACCTTTGATGTGTATCTTGTTTTTCTGCCAGTCCGTCTTTTGGTGATTCGCCTGGTTTTCTTTTTTCTAGCCTTTGTCAACTATATGACTTCATTTGAATTTTGTAAAAAGGGGAGTTGGTTGAATCAGATTCGCTTGTGTGTGATGAATAATTAGGTAATAAAAGATAACTATCAGTTCAAAAATCCATAAGGGCTCGAATCCATTAATTTAGAATTCGAGTCTTACAGGACTCATACATATGGGAAATCCGAGTCTGTTCTTTTTTGGTACAATCTTCATCTTATATATCCTGCATGCTTTGATTTTGATGGGATGGTTTCTGTGAATATTCCTAAAATTGATAAACCATATGAGCCGATTATGACCAGTCTGACCATTGCACTCATAATGACATTTGTCACTACTTTTGTTGGTATTTCGGTAAACTTTGGTTTTACATATGACTTTTTCTTAAGATTTGTGAGAACTTGGGTAATTACATTTAGTTTTGGATTTCCAGTCCTTTTTTTTATAATTCCGCGTGTTAGACGATTGATGAACAGAAAGTCACCCTAGATCAATTTGCAAGGCCTGGTTCGCTCTAACTAGTGTTAGATTCCATATTGTTTGTTGAATACTAAATTTTTGGGTTCGGACCTGTGAGAGTCTGATACAGATCAATTCCAAAGTTATGAATGAGTACATCTAAATCTTTTTGAATAATTCCAAAGAAGATGAGAAGATTTAAGATTGGAACTTAAGACCAAAAACGACTAGTATTTTGGTGACAGCCCCAATCGATATGATTTTTCAGTAATAGTATTTACATCATGCTCATAAATCACACGTTTACTTTTTAAATAAATTTTGTAATAATCTTCTGTCAATTAAAATAAAAAATTGGGAATATCTCTTATACGTGAAAACTCTACATCTACGAAAGTAGAAAATGATCGACAGATCTATAAATGAGGATCTAGGAATTTGAAATGATATGAAGGAATTTCAACATTGGTGGAAGGGTTTGGTAAAAGAACTTGAAGAAGACATCGAAGATATAAAAACTGAAATTTAGTATAATTTTCCTTGTTTTACACAAAGTGGGTAGAAAATTATTTCATTAAAATGGATCCTTTCATAGTCATTCAAGAACTTTGTTGCTCAATACATTATAATTACTTGGCAGAATCTTGTTTTGAAGATGAGCAAAACTGTACAATCGGACAGAACAAAAATCTTGTCGCTTGCTTGTGTAGCAGCTGTCACAACCGTAATTGCAGGAATACTCCATATATTCTTGGTACCTCATTCCATGTCAGACGAACAAGGACAAGGTATACTGTTTCTTGTAGGTGGAATATTGCAAGTATTCTGGGCAGTACCTGTCATCAAGGGATGGAATAAGATATGGCAGTATGTTGGAATTGGTGGAACTGCAATCTTGGTAATACTATGGTTTTCTACGCATGTACATGGTCTTACTCAAGGCAGAGGACTTGGCGGAATGACGCTTCCTTTAGAGATTGCTCAACTTATATTCATAGGATTGTGCATAGCATTACTTAAGATAAGACCAACGGTACAAAAAGGCAATACTACATTATAGATTCATTTTCTGACAAATCATAACGAAACAACAAAATAAAATAATCTTCTGTTTTTATACAAACCATTTTTCACTTTTTGCTGTCTACACGTAAAAAGTTTTAACATGCAAGAAACACCATGATTTGTTGAGCACCGCACATTCCCCAATGCAAGAATCTCTTGACGATCTTTCAAAAAAATGGGAGATACCTCATGAGATTTATGATTTACATATGGGAAAACGAGATGACTTGACGGAAAAAATAATTCAGGTTGGTGAAGTTCGTTTCCACATCCCATTTTTGGAAAAATCACAGCTTTATGTCCTTTGGAAATGTCTCTGGCCAGACTGCCACAATTGCTGTGAGAGACCAATAAGGCTGCCTATGACTGAAGACGATGTAGAACTAATGACAAAAAAGCTAGGTTACAAAACCAAGTCTGATTTTATCAAAAACGAAACAAACGTGATAACATTTGATGACAAAATGAACAATGACATGCTGATAACTCATACAATGCTGTCTATGAAAAGGAAAAAGGATGAAACCAAAGATGATGACGGGAAAAAAATTCCATGCAGGTTTTTGACTTCGGGTAGTTGCGGTATCCACCCAGACAAACCTGGTGTTTGCTGGATGTATCCATTCCTCCCATGGCGGGTGCCTGTTGATAAATGGTGGAAGGTGGAATATCATGCAAAGTTTGTATTTACAGGTGACTGTCCAGGATTTTATCTTGAAAAATCACTTGATCCCATAATGCCAACGTTGCAAGATTATTCAAAAAAGATATACGATTATCTAATTTCCTGTCACAGGGCTGAGAGAAATAACTACATATCTACATCAAAGATTATCAAATATCGTTTTCTCTGTGATGTTAAATCAGCGGTGGACACGAATAAAAAATAATTCAAATTATTTCTCAATAAAACCATGTCTTCTTGGAATATAATTAAAAATTTTATAATGTTGTAACACATATAAGAAAAAATGTATTACCTGAAAAATAATAGCACAAAAAATGATGATATGGCAAGAATATATGAAATACTTTTATAGTATTACTTTTAGTAAGATATTTCATGGGTGTGCCTGAGGACGAACCTACTGGTGATACACAAGACGCAATTATTGACATAAACGAACCAATATCCAGATCAGATTTCTTAAAGAAGGTGGTTGCTGGAGGAGTTATTTCAGCAGTTGCAATAACAGGAATTGGAGGAGTGCAAAAGGTTTTTGGAGAAAAAGATCCAGGCAAACATACAGACTCTGGCGATAATTCTGACATTGCACGTCTAATACAAAAGGTAAATCAACTAAGCAAACAACTCGGTGATCTTCAAGGACAATTTGCAGATGTCATATCGGGAAAGATGAATGTTCCAGAGATGGCAGTTATAAAACTGACAGTTCCTGAAAATGGTTTTCTGAAAATGAACGGTGATTCTACATTTCACAAGCTATCCGTTCCTGATACTGGTTTCCTAAAAATAGAAGGTGATACCGCATTTCTAAAACTAACAGTTCCTGAAAATGGTTTCCTGAAAATGAATGGTGATTCTACATTTCTAAAGCTAGATGTTCCTGAAAATGGTTTCCTAAAAATAGAAGGTGATACCGCATTTCTAAAACTAACAGTTCCTGAAAATGGTTTCCTGAAAATGAATGGTGATGCTACATTTCTAAAGCTAGATGTTCCTGAAAATGGTTTCCTGAAAATAGAAGGTGATACCGCATTTCTAAAACTAACAGTTCCTGAAAATGGTTTCCTGAAAGTAAACGGCGATGCATCATTTCTAAAGCTAGATGCCACAGATATTGTAGCACAAAAGATCGTGGCTGGATCTATCACTACAGGAAACCCCAATACTACCGTAGGTTAGTAAGCAACCTTCATTTCATAGATCATTGTTGTTAAAAATTCTAGTCTAAGTTTCTTTATCCTTGAGGTCTTTGAGTTCTTTGTCTGATTCTATTTTGCCCTTTTCAAACTCTCCTTTTGCTTTGCCAAAGGTGCGAGCAAGTTCTGGTATTTTTTTTGCGCCAATGATAATTACCACTATTGCTATTACAATAACGATGACGCTTTCATAGGCCATGGTACAATAATTGATGCTCGAAGATTTAAGCTTGTTTATAATTCAGAAATTCAAAAATCATGAATGAATCATGCCTATTTCAATAAATTATCTTAATTAATTTTTCATTATTTTCCAACTGTGGAAAGATCATATTTTTATAAATCAGACATGTTTTCATAGTGGGTTTGGGATTGAATCGTTCATCATTTGTTATGGTTATTTTTGGAATTACAGTAATTACTTTAATTGGATTTTCAAGTCATGATGCTTTTGCTGCAACTAATACATTATCTGATGGCACAACATGTGCAGCAGCTCCATTTTTAGGCTCTTGGGATGCTTCTACTTCAACATGTACAGTATCTAGTTTTAGTATCAATTCTGGAGATTCTGTAGTGATTGATTCTGGTATCACTCTTGACCTCAGTGGCGATATTGGCAACAGCGCCTTTAGCACCCCCGATGCTACCATTACAAACAACGGCATCATTAACATCATCAGTGGTGGCAGCATCGGCTTTTTCATCGACATTACCAACACTGGTACAATTAACAACGCTGGTCACATTTCCAACGACCTGACCATTACCAACAGTGGAACCATTACCAACACCGGCACAGTTTTTGATGCAGGACGCGCCATCATCAACAGCGGCACCATTACAAACACCGGTACCATGACACTTGATGTCCCAATTACTAATAGTGGCACGATTATCAACTCTGGTACCATTAAGGTAGACGATGGTACCATGGATAACTCTGGAGGTACTATAACCAACAATTCTGGCGGCACAATCAATTTTTGTTGCACCACTCACAACTCTGGTACCATCACCAACAATTCTGGCGGTACCATCAACCATGGTACCATTAACAACGATTGTGGTGGCATCTTTACTAATCTGGGAACATACACCGGTGGTTTGGTGAACATTTGTCCTTTAGCAACAACTACTGTACCATCAGCTACAGGAAATGGTCCTGTCACATTTTCAACAAGTGCGGGTCACTTTAGCACATCATCTGCCATATCACAGTCAAGTCTATCCATTCCACCTCCGCCTGGCTCTTACCCATTTGGTTTCTTTTCTTGGACAATTATAGGCTTGACTCCAGGTCAAACAACAACAGTAACAATGACTTATCCAGGTAATCCTGGAACTGTGTATGAAAAATTAATCAATGGTGTTTGGGTTACAGTACCAGCTGCTGTCACACCAAATGGTGATGGTACCTTTACTGTGACTCTTACCCTTACAGATGGTGGAACAGGTGATGCAGATCAAACAGTTAATAGTCAAATATCGGACCCAGGCGGAATGGGCACATTCAATTCTACATCAATTCCAGAATTTCCATTTTCATTTAGCTTGGTAATTATTTTTGTTGCAGTAACAGCAGTGTATCTTGGTATCAGACAAAAGATGATACCAGGCTTCAAGAGTTTTTAGCTACAAGGAATAATTCTTAAAATAAAAAAGTTGTAAGGGGTTTTGACGCGAACCTTACAGGATTAGAACCAATACAATTTGTAAGCAATCCATAAACGTGATAACAGTACCATCTCTCATACGTGAAAACGCTGCATCTATCCATAATTGTAATTCTTGCTACAAGTCTTGTTATTGGTAGCACTGCTGCCTTTGCTGATGTCACAAACAATGTAGAGATTCAAAATATCCTAGTGCAACCGCCTACAATCAAAGTTGGGGACACATTCACAGTCAATGCAACTCTAGTAAACAATTCTACAAATCAGATATTACTCCAGCATGGCGTTTGCAATGGACCGTTTTCCATACTCTTTGATAATCATGTTACAGTTAACCAAAACCAAATAATGTGTCCAATGATTGCCATGTTGCAAAAGATAGATCCTGGTGAAAAAATTACAATAACTAGTCCTGGTTCAGCTCTTACCTATATGGCAACAGCAGCTGGAACTGCAAATGCAACTATAACAATTCCATATTCCATGAGAAATCAAACAGGCCAAAACCAATCCGAAACTGAAAAAACCATTTCAAAATCATTCTCCTTTACTATATCTGATAACAATACAAGAACCAAAACAGTAAATGAAAGCATATTGTCTCCACTAATGCAATTCAAATCAGGAATTGCAGCACAAAATGTAACATGCAAAAAAGGTCTCCAGCTAGTCATCAAAGCCAAAGACAACTCTCCAGCATGCGTACAATCCTCTACTGCTGCAAAACTTGTAAGACTTGGCTGGGCAAAAATCCAAGAAAATACTGGAGTTCTTGTAACACTTGCTGAAGGCCAAAGAGAAGGCCCATTACTTGTGCAAAAGATCTTCCCAGATAATATTCAGGGCTTGGATTTTCGAGAATATCCTCTTGCAACAAATGTTGGTTACCCAATAACTTTGCACATTGGAGATAGTGCAAGCAATGGCTGTACTGTTGAGCTAACGCTTGTCAAGATTAGTAATGGTGCTGCCACATTTCTTAAAAAAGAATATCAAAATAGACCATGTCCTATTTGTCTTTCTGAAAACACTGTAATTGATACGCCAAACGGTCCTGTCAATGTCAAGGAGCTAAAGGTTGGAATGACTGTGTTGACACAAAATAGTTCCGGTCACAAGCAAACTGGAATCATATTAAAGACAGGAAGAACACTGGTTCCTCAAAATCATACTATGGTTCATGTAGTTTTAGATGATAAAAGAGAATTGTACGTCTCTCCAAATCATCCAACAGCAGATGGCAGACTCTTTGGAGATTTATTGGTAGGAGATACACTTGATGGCTCTAAAATAAAAAGTGCAGACCAAGTGCCATACAATGGAACTTATACATATGACATATTACCGTCTGGTCAGACTGGATTTTACTGGGCAGATGGAATTCTGGTTGCAAGTACACTCAAATGAATACTCTCACTAGCTTTTACGAAAAATGGGATCAATATAGTCCATAAAATCATATATTAAAATAAAAAAAATTGGATCTACTGAGTTCCAGTTGATGGAGCTGTAGTAGATGGTGTTGTGGTGGATGGCTGTTGTGATTTCCATGCATTGCCTCCCATGTGGTGTCCACGCATTCCGTGTTCACCGCCAAGAAGTTGACCTAGTTGCATTGGATGGCCTTGAGAAGTGTTTAACACTTTGCCATTTCCTGCGTCTACTATTACAGAGTAGATGTTTGTACCATCAAACACTCTAAAGCTGTAGACGACAGATCCTTGGATCACTGTCAAGCTTCCTCCTATCACCTGTCCATTAGTTACAGCGCCTGCAGCAGTGTTTGCAGCATCGGTGAACTTTGTATGAACATTAGACAAAAGTAGCTGTTGAAGATTAACAGATCCTTGTATCTGTGGAGGTGTTGTAGGGGAAGTTGTCCCTGAAGTTGTTCCAGCAGTTTGTGCATATGCTAATGTTGTTCCAACTGTAGCAATTATTGCTACACCTAGAATCATTGCAAGCAACTTTGTATTGCTGTTTAGACTTTTTGTGTTCATTTCATCATTGCTACTACAGTTCATTAATAAAGAATTGTGACACATTGTTCACTAACATGGTTCACTGACCACTTGGCATCATTTTATTTTTCAGGCGTAGAATATTTGATTTTTCTTCAGTGGGTCCAAAATAAGATCGAGCTTTTTACATACACCTATTAGTAACAAACTCCCCTAGAATCGATGTCAGAAGTTATTGCAAAAAATGAATTCAGTCTTTTTTACGACAAATCAATATTAGAAGACGGAGTGGAGTTTATCGGATTAATTAACAAACAGGGTAAGATGGAAACTACCCTCTTTGAAAATGAAATCTACCTGACAAAGGAAAGAAAAGAGATGTTTTCGATGGAACTTAGGTTGCAAAGCTCCATGCAAAGCGATTTTGATTCCGAGTTTGGACCTGTTAGTTATACCGTGACAGAGAGAGAAAAATCAAAGTTTGTTTCAATACTGAATTTTCCATATATTGTATTAGCTATAATGAAAAAAAATATAGACCATATTGCAGTGATTAACAAAATTAAGACAGCGATACAAAATTTTGAAAATATTAACAAAGAATTGTCTGGTCCAAAAACCGCCTTTTAATTGTTGTAATTTTCAGAATAAATTAAAACACAGATTAATTTTTCGATAAAGTGGGCTAAGTAAGATCATGATGGTATCAGTCTCATCGGACCAGTTGGAATTTTTTCCGCATTGATTATATGGCAAGCTTTTGAACTCGGCCTATTTTTCCATCATCTAATTGTACCTTGATTCCATGAGGGTGAAAATTACTTGACGTAAGAATCCTCTTAACTATGCCCTTTGTCAGGACACCAGAACGTTGGTCATACTTTTGTATTATAAATACACTAGAGCCAATTTTTATTGTATCTCGTAAAGGTGGTGTGTCCACTTTACTTTGGTGGAATAGTACATCTTAATACTGTTTGATTTTGATTTAATCGATCTCTACCTAAAATGGGCCTAGTGACATTATTTTTCGTTATTGAATTTTGTCCTTCAAGCCTTCCTGAATTTTTATGGCAGTAGTTGGACAAACAGTCTCACATGCTAAACAATAGATGCAAGACTTTTCTGCAAAAGGATCAGACTTGTCATATTCGTTTAGATTGTTGCCAGGACCATTGGAAGTTGGACCTTCTTCTGGTTTGAGATTCCAACCAAAAACTAGAACTGGACATGCACTTATGCATGCACCATCTGCAATACACAGATCAAAATCAACTGCGACATTTGTCCCATGAATTCCTAGATAGCCCTTTTCAGAGATATGTTTCTCAATTAGTTCTTTATCATGTGAATTTATGCCAGTAAAGTCAAGTTCTCTCTCAACGCCCTCACCCCAAACATAATGCTTATCATCTGATACCTGATTGCTATGTTCTGTTTTTTTGGGTAGCTTTCTGTAAAAGTCGTGATCTATAGGCATGTCAGAAATTAGTCGAAATAGAATTTAATACTATCCCTAATTATCTAGATGTTGAAAAGTTCTTTTGCGTTCTGATACATCAACTCGTCTCGGTATTTCTGCTTTAACTTTAATTTTGCAACAAAACTAAGGTATGAATCCATGTCTGAGATTGGCCAATCTGTTCCGTACAGGAGATAACGCGGCTCGCCAGCGTAATTGATCAATTCCGCAACCTTTTCTATCATTCTCATTTCAAAGATATGGTCGAATTTGCCTACTGCCAAGCCTGACATGTCAGCATAAACATTATCGTTCTTGTATACCACTTCCTGGCAATCTTCTATCCAAGGGTTTCCCAAGTGACACATGACAATCTTGAGTTCAGGATTGTCTACTGCTACTTCATCGATGTGAATCGGGTGTGAAAACTTTAGCTTGCCTTGTCCAGAAAATGTGTCACCAGTGTGGATCATGACAGGAACTCCAAACTCTACACATGTGTCATAGACTTTTTGATATTTGGTATCATATGGATAATAGTGCTCATAACCACAGTAAAGCTTGAGTCCTTTTATCGAGCCGTCCTTTATCCACTCTCTATATTGTTTCAAATCATCTTCGGTGTGATTGTTTATGCTATATCCTGCAACAATTCCAAGGTTATCATATTTTTCTGTGGCACTAATCAATTGTTGTGTGGATGGTCTTTGCTCATTTACCTGATATGATGACAGAACAAGGGAATAGTCTACGTTATGACTTGACATGGTTTCAATTAACTTTTTTACTCTGTCATCAAGTGAGGAAATCTTTCCTAACAATTCGTACTGGTTTAGATGTGTATGGCAGTCTATTATCAATTATGTCACTTGCCTATAGTGTGGATTTGTTAACTCGATAAAAGTTGCATAATTTAATGAGCGACTGTCCTTGAGATAGTTTGGTAAAATCTTGATGAACTTGAATCCATTTTTTATCTGAAAGCAAAGAACTGGTTCCTTTATCTCGTCAGAAATAACTTTTTTAACATATTCTTCTGGTGATATTTTTTGAGCAAAATCACAATAGTTGAACAATCTTCCACCTGCAATTATTCTTCTTAGGTTTAATTTAATGCAGAGGTTCTTTCTTGCATCATAAAGCTTTGTTGCAATTCCATACCTACGATTGTCAGGATGTGTGGATACATCAGCAGCATAAAGACTATCGCCTTTAGGATCATGGTTTTCAAAATTAGGACCACCACACACCTCCATCCATGTGTGTTCCTTGTATTCTGGTTCAAGCTGAACTATTAGACTGCTAATCGAGCCAACAATTTTTCCATCATATTCTGCACAAAATTGACCCTCAGGAAAAACGCGCAGGTGGCTTTCCAAATTACGTGGCTTCCAAATTGCTCCCTCTACTGCCATGAGCGGAAAGGAAACCTTTTGCAACTCGACAATATTTGGAATGTCTTCAAAAGTAGTGTTTCGTATCTTTACCTTTGTTTTGTCGCCAGCCATTTGTAATAATAGGGAGCCAGATAATATGAACGTGGTAGCAAAAATATTCTGAAACTAATCTGACTAGTTTCGTATTTATGCCAGAGTTACTAGCGGCAAGGTCATAACAGAACGAACTGTCTTCATACCTCGTATCTCTTTGTTAATTAATTCCGCTAATTCTGTTCCATTCATTCCTTCAAACTTGACTATGATATCATATTGTCCTATAGTTTGTTGAATCTCCCTGAATGGCTTGAGAGTTGATATCTTTTCCAAAATTGATCCTTCCTCTCCTACATCACATGTAATTAGAACAAAGGTTGTGTTCAATGTATGGTTTCTTATCTTTTCGTTGTGATCAAAATTTTTTGTAACTTTCTCTTGACTCATGCTATAATTCCTCTGCTTGTATAATGCCATCATCTCTAATAAAGCGGTATAATGTATAATTTGTAGCTGTAAATGATCTAACGTGCCTATTTCGGTAGTAGTATCTTAAGTAGAATGACGACGTATGAATATCAGCGATAAAAATGATGAAGAATTTTTTCAAAGCCATGTGGAAAGCCAAACATGAGGAATCTAAAGAAAAACGCCAAGCTGAACAGGAAGAAATGAAAGAAGAGACTCATGAGTTAGAGCAAGTCGATCAAGATGCACAAGAAGAGATTAGGGAAACAGAAAATGAAGAATGATTGTTCTATAACGATATAAAAAAGCCAGTTAGGTCTTAACAATAAAACTAAAACTTATTATCGTAATACTTGTAATAATGTAAGATGCCACGAATTGTTCACTTTGATGTACCAGCAGATGATCCTGCACGGGCACAGAAATTCTATAGCGAGATCTTTGGATGGAAGTTTGACAAGTGGAATGGCCCAATGGAATATTGGATGACAATAACAGGAGACGACAAGCAACCAGGAATCAACGGTGGACTATCTAAGAGGATGCCTGGCCAATCTGGCATAACAAATACCATTGATGTATCATCTGTAGATGAATATTCAAAAAAGATCCAATCAAAAGGTGGAAAGGTAATTGCACCAAAAATGGCAATTCCAACAGTAGGATATTTTGCCCAATGCATGGACACGGAAGGAAACATATTTGGCATAATTGAATTTGATAAAAACGCAAAGTAACGTCTCTTGTGTTTTATGAAACAAAATATGCTTACATAAACAATTAAATAATTGTTTAATTATTACATCATAGTGGGCTCACCTTGGAAAGCAATAGCCGATGACAGCAGAAGAGAGATCCTATTGCTGCTTCGCAAAAGGCAAATGACTCCTGGCCAATTGGCAGAACACTTTCAGTTTACGCCTCCGGCTCTGTCAACACACCTGCGTATACTACGAGAGGCTGATCTTATTACTGAAAAAAAACTAGGCAAGAACAGATACTATTCATTAGATGGAAAAAAATCACTTGAAATTATCAACTTTTTTGAAAAAATGTGGGGATACAACCTAGACTCATTAAAAGAATACGTAGAAAACAAGGAGAGAAAAAGAAAGTGACTGGAAATGAAATAAGAAAAACAATAGAGATTGATGCCTCACCAGAGATTGTCTTCAAAGCATTAACAAATATTGATGAACTTACACAGTGGTTTCCCGACCATGTAATACTTGAACCTAAAGTTGGTGGAAAATTCAAGTTTTCATTTTACAAGGATTCTAAAAAAAGCGGAAGCAAAGCAAAGGAACATCGTATGGACTTTTTCCCAGAAGGAAAAGTTCTTGAATTTATGCCAAACAAAAAAGTTTCATACACATGGCAACACAAGGCTGTTCCAGACTTTCCAGAAACTATTGTAACATGGGAATTGGAACCTATTGGAAAAAATAAAACACGAGTAAAATTAACTCATTCTGGATTTACGGGAAAAGAAGGAGACATGTACAAAGAACATAACGAAGGCTGGTCGCACTACATCAATGAATTAATTTTATACTGTAAGGAGAAGAGAAACAAATGACTGAAATATTAAAAGGACACAAGATCGTTTCCGAGAAAGAGTGGATAGAAGCGCGTAAGCAATTCCTTATCAAAGAGAAAGAGTTTACACGCTTGCGCGATCAACTCAATCAGGAGCGACGTGATCTGCCGTGGAAGGCTGTTAATAAAGAGTATATTTTCAATGGACCAAATGGGAAACAAACTCTGCCTGAACTTTTTGACGGAAGAAGCCAGCTGATAGTCTATCATTTCATGTTTGACCCAAAATGGGAGGGAGGGTGCCCACACTGCTCCTTCTGGGCAGACAATTTCAATGGAATCATTACACATCTGAACCAACGTGATGTGACCATGATCGCCGTGTCTCGTGCACCATACAGCAAGTTAGCTGCATACAAAAAACGGATGGGATGGGATTTCAAGTGGGTTTCATCATACGATACAGATTTCAATTTCGATCATCACGTGTCTTTTACGCCAGAAGAGTTGGCCAAGAAAAAAGCATTCTACAATTTCACAATACAAGATTCGCTGGACTCAGAGCGAGAGGGAGTCAGTGTATTTTACAAGGATCCAACTGGTAACGTGTTTCACACCTATTCAACTTATGCGCGCGGCATTGACATTGTGAATACAGCCTACAACTACCTTGACATGGCACCCAAGGGCCGAGATGAGTCTGGTCAGGGACAATTCTGGGTGCGCCGCCATGATGAATACAGCAGCTAGAATCTACAAAATAAAAATTAATTAAAAAATAATGCTTCCATGCCTATTTGTAATTGATTTTAAAGATTAAATGCAAATTATTCTATTTGTGAATAAATTACAATTTGACATCTTTTGATAAATTATCTTTTCATCAAAACTTGGCATTTTTATAATCAAAGTCTTTCTGCCAAGCACCTGAACCGTCTGGATATTGGATTACAAAGTAACATTTTTTATTTTTACAAAGTTTGTTTCCTGATTCTGGAGTTACTATTACAAGGTTGTGTCTATTGTCTTTAACCGAACCAGGACACTCTTGGTTTGAAACTATCCAGTCTTTTTCAATTTTTGTACTAAGCTGCATTATAAGTTTGGTCATACAACTCAAAATCTCCTGTAAGTAATGCTATTTCCCATGGTTCTAATGTCACTGTTAGTCTATTGTTGTTAAAGCTATTAAGCCGCGCTTACACTTGTGTACGGTTCACTTACAAATTTGTCAGTATTGTTGATCGGTCTAATGTTTGAAACTTGGAGATATGTCAATAAAACTTACAAATGTGTAAGCGCAGCTTATTAATTTGAGTAGTACTAATAGAATATAGTAGAGTAGTGTGAGTTTGCACATCTTTGATGTAAAGTCAGAGAAAGACTGGTTTGACTACCCAGCTCTCATAAAAAATATTGTCCATACTAAAGCGTTAAGAAGAAATTAATTTCTACACTTAATTTTGCAACAAGAAAAATAACAACAAAAAATAAACAAAATAAAAATTAAAGAAAGGTGTTTTGTAGCAAGTCTTACAGAATTTGAATCTCATTGGATTTGGGCTAGGTACAGAAATATTAAAAACAAAATTGTTTCCAAAAATGGAATTCATTCTGATATGTAAAGAATACGGATCATCTTTATATAATTATGAAAAAATTAGATCCTTTAATGAGGACATCTTTTGTCATTATAGCTGCGTTATTGGGATTAATCTTAGTAGGAAGTTCAAACTCTTTTTCTACAGCAAGCGCGTCTGGCTCTGATCCAATCTATATGAAAATCCCAGGTATAGACGGAGATGTAGCTGCAGTAGGGCATGAAAAAGAAATTGAGCTTAACAGTTTCCAATTTGGTGTGTCAAATCCTGTAACCAGTAGTAGTGGCGGTGGAGGTGGAGCTGGCAAGGTAAGTATTAGCGACATTGCAATCACAAAAGTTATGGACAAGTCATCTCCTTTGTTATTTGGCAAGACCGTAACCGGTGCCCATATTCCACAAGTTGACATTTACTTTGTCAAAACTAGTGGTTCTGGAGGACTCCAAACATATGCCCATTATATTCTAAAACAAGTTACACTTTCATCATACAGTGTCTCCTCTGGCGGTGACCGACCATCTGAGAGCGTCAGTCTAAATTTTGCACAAATTCAATTTGAATTTTCTTCATCTAACCCTGATGGAACTTTAGGATCCCCAATCACTTCAGGCTGGGATATCGCACTAAACAAGGCACTCTAGTTTTAATTTACTAGATTTTTTATGAGATGATAAAAATGTACAATCTGTCTCATTTAACAAGGATGAGGCAAGTAGGGTTGATGCAATTTGATTAAGTATTTGCTTTCTGGTCTTGTTTTAGTAACTCTTTGTTTTACAACATATGATGCACAAGGAGCAATGTTTCTTAAGATAGACTCTATTCCAGGAAGTTCAACTGTTAGTGGACATGAAAATCAAATCGAGATTTCAAGTTTCCAATTTGGTGTGTCAAATTCTGGAATCAGCAGTAGTGGTGGAGCTGGTGCAGGTAAGGCAAATTTTAGCGACCTTCAAATCACAAAAGTTATGGACAAGTCATCTCCACCGTTCTTTTCACATGCACTAAATGGGCAGGTGTTGCCAAAAGCAGAAATTTTTCTGACAAAAGATAACAAAGGAAGTCAATTCACATTTGCTCATTACACATTACAAAATGTAAGAATTTCATCATATAGTGTATCATCAGGTGGTGACACACCATCTGAGAATCTAGGTCTAAACTATGGAAAACTTGTAACTGAGAATACTCCGCTAAATCCAGATGGAAGTACTGGTCAAACTGTCTTGTTTTGTTGGGATAATGTTGGAAACAAAGCATGTACTGTCGATACTGCAACTATTCTAACATCTAGTCCCAATCCATCCACATTTGGCCAGTCTGTAAAATTCACTGCAACTGTGAGCCCAGCTGTTCCTGATGGCGAGACGGTAACATTCTTTGATGGAACCACCATACTTGGAACAGGCACCACAACAGGTAGTGTTGCTACATTTTCTACATCATCATTACTTGTAGGATTGGATTTCAAGACAGCAACATATTCTGGTGATTCTAACTTTAATCCAAGTACCAGTCCACAACTGACACAAACTGTAAACAAGGCTTCCACCACAACTATTCTAATATCTAGTGCCAACCCCTCTGTATTTGGCCAGTCTGTAAAATTCACTGCAACTGTAAGCCCAGCTGTTCCTGATGGTGAGACAGTAACATTCCTTGATGGAACCACCATACTTGGAACAGGCACCACAACAGGTAGTGTTGCTACATTTTCTACATCATCATTACTTGTAGGATTGGATTTCAAGACAGCAACATATTCTGGTGATTCTAACTTTAATCCAAGTACCAGTCCACAACTGACACAAACTGTAAACAAGGCTTCCACCACAACTATTCTGATATCTAGTCTAAATCCGTCACTCTTTAGTCAGTCTGTAACATTTACTGGTTCAGTCAGTCCAGTATCTCCAGGAGCTGGAGCACCTGGTGGTACAATGATTTTCTTTGATGGTGCAACTCAGCTTGGCTCACCTGTTACACTAACTGGAAGTTCAGCTACATTTACCACATCATCATTACTAGGAGGAACTCATTCCATTACTGCAGCATACGAAGGTGATCCTGATTTTAACACTAGTACCAGTCCAGTATATCTCCTCCAAGTAAAACCAAACCCAACAGTTACACTGTCACCTCCATCTGGTACTGGACAGATAACATTTAACGCAAAAAGTGGAGGATTCATATCGCTTAATTCCATACTGCAATCAAACCTTTCGACACCTCCTCCAGCTGGAGGGTCATATCCTCTTGGCTTTTTCTCATGGTCAATTTCAGGATTTTTGCCACCAACATCTGGTACTGTAACAATCACATCTCCTACAACACTTGACAGTAATGCAAAATACTTTAAGCTGATTGGAGGCAATTGGGTAAGTGTTTCACCTGTAACAATCAGCGGAAATAAAATGACAATTACAATAATAGACAATGGTCCATTGGATAGCAATCCAGCATCTGGTGTGATCTCAGACCCGGGTACTATTGCTACCCCGACAAATGGTAGGGTAACAGGAGAAGGAAACATTGGAAAGGGCACTGACTTTTCATTTGAGGTGACGTCAGATATAGGCACTAAACATTACACAAAAGGTGATCTGGAATATCACGACAAGTCTGCAAAGATCACGTTAGGTGGCAATAAGGTTTCATTTCTTTCAGTTGACCCAACTATAACACAAGCAACATTTGTGGGAAGTGGAACCCTTGACAATCATAATAACGACAATAACAAGAATAACGACAATAACAAGAATAACGACAATAACAAAAATAACGATAATAACAAGAATGACGACAAATCAAACAGTGATGTTAATCACCGCGGCTATACATTTATCGCAAGTATAATCGATCCTGACAAGACAGGAGACCACGACACATTCTCAATTACAATAACTGATAGTTCTGGAAAGGTATTGTATCACAATTCTGGAAATGTAAAGGGACACATTGAGATACACAAGTTTGTAGATAAAGATGACAAGTCAGACAGTGGCAGTCATCATAATAATAACGACAAAAATAATAATAACGACAAAAATAATAATAACGACAAAAACAAAAAGTAAAATTTACTGCAAGTGCTTGTATGTTCATATTTTTACATACATCAAGTTAACTTTGTTAGTGAACAAAGCTACGCAATGTTTTATATGTTAAAAAAATATCGACCCGTAATGAATCCGACTGTAAAATACAGTGCATTTATTGCATCGTTAATTCTGGTGCTACCATATGCAGCATATGCAGACCAGGGATCTACCCAACATGCTTCCCAAAGTATGCAGATACAACTGTCTTCTCTAACATGTATCAATACATATGCCACAGGTTACCTCAACGATGTTGTAAGTGCAATAAACAATTCAACAATCACATCCACTCTAGCAAACACGGACATACCTAAACTTGGCACTGACTTTGGCGCTCTACAAGCAGATGCAACTGCTAACAACGTAGCTCAGTTCAAGACAGATGCGCAAAAATACAATGCCGATACAAGGACTGACAACCATGATGCAATGACTGCTATCAGAACTGCACATAGCAAGACCATTTACTCTACTTTAAAATCAGAGATTGGTCCTCTCCAGTCAACCGAAAAGAGTTGTCTTTATGCAACAAAACAACAACAAGCTCAGT